>Ga0066836_10000019_pt1 | contig 64839 bp, 50 predicted proteins | sample ETNtaG_18_FD_71568 | JGI IMG/M metagenome (GOLD analysis project Ga0066836, IMG submission 71568) | Marine microbial and viral communities from oxygen minimum zone, Eastern Pacific Ocean - ETNP201302SV91 | ecosystem: Environmental > Aquatic > Marine > Oceanic | place: Pacific Ocean: Eastern... | reverse complement strand
TGTTCTATAGTATGCGCGTCAATTCTTGTTTTCTCTAAGTAACTAAACTCACATCCAATCAGATTTGCAACCTCTGTAGCCCTGTTTATTGCTCCTTTATCGGGACTTAGGATAAAATCAGGCTTCACAACTTTTGCAAGCCTCTCTGAGACTTCTGGCATAGAGCTAACAAATTTGACTGGAAAATTCATATCTTCGAGAACAGCAGGTGCGTGTAGATCTAGAATTGCCATGCCATCACAGCTTCTCGACAATAGTTCTGCAATCACTTTTGCAGAGATAACTTCTCCCTTGGAGAATCTTTTATCCTGTCTTGAATATCCATAGTAAGGTACTGCCAGGTAAACACCTGACCCAACATCAGGCAAACTTTGTGGTTCAACTCCCTTGAGATTTTCCAGATCTCCTTTTCGTACATCTCCTATTGCTTCTAAGAGCAGTATTGTTTGAAGAATACCAGAATCTGGATATGTATTTGAGACTAAAATTACAGGTTCTGAGCGAATTGCATCTATTTCTTCTTCTGGAATGCGTACATATCCTTCACTATCTGGGAATCTTCGAGTCACTAGTTCGATGTACTGCATCCCTAATAGTGGAGCCAAAGCCTCTGCTACATCACGGCCCGAAGAACCACTCACGACCACCATGTGTGAGCCGCTCGACAAGACAGTACTTCATGACTCTGCCGCAAATAAAACTTACAAGTTCCTAATAGAAACCTATGATTAGACGAGGGACATCTTCAAAATAGGACTTGATTTCGCCGACTCTGCTTTAGGGCGTGTAGCTTAGTTTGGCTGGAGCACCCCGCTGATAACGGGGAGGCCACAGGTTCAAATCCTGTCATGCCCACCAATATTTCTTTCAGTGGAAACTATATTCATTCTTCTTCGAAGTCTGGATCATTTAGTTTCAGATATGTTGGCAAAGTTACTAGGCGCTTTGTGGAGCATCTCAGGATAACCTCATCCAAACGTGCTGTAGTTCTTCCTAATTGTGCCACTGGGACAATTATTGTTTCTGGAAGATTGTATCTGTCTCTTACAGTATAGTGTGTTTTTACTACAACTCCTTTGAATGTTCTTTTTGTTTTCTTCATTTCAATTACATTGCCTATGTCGATACCATCATTGTCTAGTACTGCTCTGTCTAGTAGTTCATCTGGTGCATACAATTTTTCGTTGATTCTAACTGTATTTCTCCATCTTCTCTGCAATTCTCTAATTGATTTAGTTAGTTTTACACTGCCATCAGGTCTAACGCTGTGTACCAATTCTTTCGAAAGTGGTGCATATTCAGCAGGTTTTCTCATGTACTCTCCAGCAACATCATCAGTTACCTGAATCCTTACTGATTTTACACATTCATCTCGTGGATGAAACCTTTCCCCAGTGATCGTTCCGACCAAAGTTTCCCCCACATATACGTCTCTTTGTAGTAGCTCTTGTATTCTTATTTCGTCATTCATTTTCAGTCCTCAATTGTTGGAGTGGTGCATCCCGTCGCGTTTCTCCTAAGGCTGAGTTGTGCAATTGGCACTTATACTATGCGCTACTAAAGACTGATAATCCAATTGGAAAATTCAATCAGAATTGAAAATTTCAATTGGAAAATTAAAGTTAGTTTGATTTTTTGTATGATTATCAGAAATTGGGTTTTTCCATAATAGGGGATAATTCAGCATGTTCATAGAAGTACGAATTTGTACTCTAGTACAGCATATATTGATGAGCGTCATAGCAGTCCGACAATCATGTCAGATGTACTTGCTCAACTGGCGGAAATCCGTACAAATACAGGAAATCAACAAACTGTAGGTTTGAAAGATGAGATTGTAACACGTTTTTCTGCTAAAGATCAGAATTTAATACGTGCAATTTCCGAAGCATCAAGAATTCATAATGAACACCTTGAGGAATTTGGTTCAGAGTATATGATGATGGATGAATCAGACTTAATCAAGCATCTACAATCAGATTTTGTTAACTTCTATGCTCCAGCTACTGTAAATCCATATGTCGCAATTGCAGCACGTGGTCCTTGGATTGTAACATCGCATGGTGCTGTTTTACACGATAATGGAGGATATGGTATGCTTGGTGGTGGGCATGGACCTGATGATGTGATTGATGCAATGTCAAAAAATTGGGTTATGGCTAATGTAATGACTGCATCATTCAGTCAAAAGAGACTTTCTGAGGCACTTCGTAGAGAAGTGGGTTATTCTCGTGGCGAATGTCCATTCTCAAAATTTGTTTGTCTTAATAGTGGTTCAGAATCAGTAACCATAGGTATGAGGATTGCAGATGTTAATGCAAAACAGATGACAGGTCCTGGCGGACGTCATGAAGGTAAACCAATCAAGAAGATAGCTCTGAAGCAAGCGTTTCATGGTAGAACACAGAGGCCAGCCTCAATTTCGGACTCTTGTAAGAAGGGATACATAGACAATCTTGCAACTTTCCGTAATCGTGAAAGCGTAATTATTGTTGAACCAAATAATGTTGAGGATTTACAATCAGCATTCTCTAGAGCAGAGTCTGAAGGTTTCTTCATTGAACTAATGGCTCTTGAACCAGTACAAGGCGAAGGGTCACCCGGTCAAGATGTCAGTCGAGAATTCTACGATGAAGCACGCCGATTAACAGCTGAACATGGCAGCATCTTATTAGTTGACTCTATTCAAGCAGGATTCCGTGGTAAAGGATGTCTCTCAATTGTCGATTATCCTGGCTTCCAAACCGCCCAAGTTCCTGATTTAGAAACTTGGTCTAAGGCATTAAATGCTGGACAGTACCCTCTTTCAGTTCTTGGTTTATCTGCGCGTGCATCCGAGTTATATGTAGTTGGGATATATGGCAATACCATGACTACGAATCCACGCGCTCTCGAGACTGCAGTTGAAGTTTTGAGCAAAGTTACACCAGAAATGCGTTCAAACATTCTTGATAGAGGGGAAGAATTTGCCACAAAACTTGGGCAGTTAAGGGACGAGTTCCCTAATGACATTCATCTTGTTCAAGGATCAGGTCTACTGTTATGTGCCGAACTCGATCCTGAAAGATTACCCGTTGTAGGATTCAATTGTGTAGAAGAATGGTGCCGTATCCATGGTCTTGGTGTTATTCATGGTGGCCAGAATGCATTACGTTTCACACCTCATTTCGGCATTACTTCAGAAGAAATTGATCTAGTAATTGATGTTGTTCGGGATTGTCTAGTTGCTTTTGCAGCAGCAGAGTCACTTGCGGCAGTATGATACTTTAGCCCCTACTCGGTAGGTTTGCGATAACATGTCAAAGCAAATAGCTCTTCTTGGTGAGGAAGATAATTTCTTTCTTGCCATAAAAGATAGACTTGAGAGGCTTGGAGCAGTCCTTACTCACAAATCAGAAGAAGCTGATTTGACAATTGGCCTTGGCAGTCATGCTCTGCATGAGTCTGTTGATGTAGCCATTATTGCAGAAAATGAAGACCCACGCAGTGGTAATCTGGAAGAAATTAAAAATGCAGGATTGATTATTCGAATTCATGACTTGATGATCCCTGAAGGAAATCAAGGTTGGGGGCCTGTTGATGTTGAAGAATGGGTTGATTGGGTTAGAAATGAGACTTCAGAACTTACTCCCGAAATACAACCAAAGCATTGGGTACATGTTCGAGACACAACTGATGCCATTTCTTTGTTGGTTATGGCAGATACTGATGCTTTCGCTCAAGGTGTAATAGATCTTTGTGGAAGAAGAGCCTGGACTCCTGATTCAGTCATTTCAGAAATAGACTTGCTATGGAATCGATTCACTAACGCTATCGCTCATTCACATACAATTTCTTCACTTTCTGGAATCCCAAGCCCAGCAGCATTTCAGTATGAAGGAAAAAGAACCAGACCAGATCTCAAACCTTTGCATAAAGCAATGCAAGATGCAGGTAGGGAAGAAGGCTGGAGACCTTTAACTCCAATGCGTGTGGCACTAATGGAATTCCTAGCTCACGCTAAATTCCAATCAGAACCAGAGTCATAAGACCAAATATTCGCGTTAACGAATTTATCTGTTGTTCTTATCTGCTTGGACTTGAGCACGGACATCCTGTGCTGTAGCCTTTGCAGATTGCATAGCCTTACGAACACGGGTGCCAGCAGCGGCATTACCCTTGTCGTGCTTTGCAGCATCTCCCATAGCTTCTGTTAGTGCATCTATCATTCCTTGTACCATCGATTCAACGGACATAACAAAGCCGGCATCAATGTCCGTTCTTAGCCATTGTGCCTCTCAGAACAAGGAAGTGGTATAATTTTAGGATTTATCAAATCACCGTTTTCTGGCTAAAAACAGCATAAAATACCCTAATTATTGAATAAATCAGCACCTAATAGAGGTAATAACACGCTTGCATCACCTTCTACTACAACTTGAGGCGCTTCAGGTCTTATTTTTCCCCACGAAATAGCTTCTTTAAGACGTGCACCAGACAATGAGCCATCGTGTTCAGGTGCAGTTGTTATCCCTACAGCTGAATCCAAACCATCCCTATATTGATTCCACCAGATTACATGATGTTTTGAAATTCCTCCCCCAACCATTAGTGCATGTGATTCCTTAGCTGTCCATGTTAGATCTGATAATATCTGCTCATCTGCTAGGAAATCTACCATGAAATTAGGATTCTTCTGACGATGCATGAAAAGCTGTGCTCCAATAGATCCATCAGATAGTCCAGGAATAACCATTGGAATTCTATGTTTTGCAATCCAGTATAGTAATGATGTCTCATCTTGTATTCGATCTCCCATAGCCCAACATAATTCTACAGACCCGAAACCAAGCCATGGATTCTCCGGATATTTTTCCATTCTCTCTTCTTCAATTTCTTCTAACCAAGGCAGAACTCTTTTTTCTAATATTTCACCATAACATTCGTTTGGGACAATAACATTCCCAAGTCGATTTAGCCCTTCTTCCCCTAATGCAATGTCGTCAAGACTAAAATCACCATGGAAATAATCTTGGTAAGTCCTAGCGATATCATGGTCTAATGTTCCACAAGTTGTAATTATCACATTGAATGCTTTACGTTTTATTGCTTCTAAGAAGAACCCTCTAGTTCCTGTTGCACATAAGCAGGCAGGAAAAGAAAGCCAATTTAGAACACCTTCATTGTTTGTTTTTTCTATACTAATTTTTAGTATATCTCGAGCATGTGCAAGTTTTGTTGCGGTAAAACCACCGGCTCTTTCCATTTGATTAATTAGTGAGGTTACATCACCTATTTTCGAGAAGTCATAATCCTCGACAGGTGTACTAAAGTCATCACGCGAGTAGGTAGACACAACTCTTTCGCCGAACTCTCTCGTATTCAATTAGTCGGATTCTCAAGTTGATAAATTCGATCTCTTAATTGTGCCGCCCTTTCAAAATCTAATCTTGCAGCAGCGGCTTTCATTTCTTTCTCCATTCTAGAAATAAGCTTCATTCTTTTATCACTACTTTCGATATACTCCTCGCCAGTTTGATCTATTATTTCGATTTCATCCCCTATCCAATCAGGTTGACTAATATTGTCTAAAACAGAGTCAGTTGTATTCCATGCTGCAGCTCCAAGTGAGAATTTTTTCGCCAAACCCTGCACTCCTCTTTTTCCAGGTTTCTTGGCTACTAATCTTCTTCCTCCACCGGATCCTTTTCCTGCAACTCCTGCCATTAAATCTTTAGATTCTGAATCCATAACTGGCATAGCTTTCTTTATCGTCTTTGGAACAATTTGGTTTTCTTCATTGTATAGATTCTGTCTTTTCCTTCTTCCAATTGTTTGTTTAATCGATGCTTCCATGGCAGCAGATATTGAATCAGCATACAAAATAACTCTGCCGTTTTCATTTCTCGAGGCTCTTCCAATTGTTTGTAGCAATGAACGTTCATTTCTCAAGAACCCTTCTTTGTTTGCATCAAATATTGCTACCAAACTCACTTCAGGTATGTCTAATCCTTCTCTTAGGAGGTTTATTCCTACTATAATGTCAATATGACCCAATCTTAGTGCTTTGATAATTTCAGTTCTTTCCAGTGTATCTATTTCACTATGCAAATAATGAGCACGGAACCCATTCCGATTGAGATAATCTGCAACTTCTTCTGCAAATTTTATTGTCATTACTGTAACTAGAACTCTTTCATTTGCTTCGATACGTAGACGTATCTCGTCCTCCAAATCTTGGATTTGCCCTTCAGTTGGTCTTACATCAATGACCGGATCTAATAATCCAGTGGGTCGAATTTCCATTTTCACTACACCCTCAATAGATTTCATTGTATCAGCAAGGAATGCCCTTTTCTTTCTTTTCTCAATGTCTGGTTTTCCACCACCTCCTTTACTTGGAACATGGAGTAAACCTTCGGGAATTGGTTGCTTGGTTATCTCTGCTAGATGTCTTAACTCTCTTTCTCCAGGTGTTGCACTGACATAGAGCATTTGAGGAATTAATTCTTGAAATTCATCAATTCTTAGTGGTCTATTGTCATATGCCGATGGTAGACGGAAACCATGATCGATTAGATTTTTCTTTCGTGAATAATCACCCCCATACATTCCTCCAACTTGAGGTAACGTAACGTGGCTTTCATCCATTATTACGAGATATTTTTCTGCATCTCCATGAAATTGTTCTGCGCATGTAGAGAAGAAATCAAGTAGACAGTAAGCTCGTTCGTCTTTTTTTCTCCCATCGAAATGTCTTGAGTAATTTTCTACACCTTTACATGAACCAATTTCAGTTAACATTTCTAAGTCGAATTTTGTTCTCTGTTCTATTCTATGAGCTTCCATTTCCATTCCTTTTGAGTGATAGTAATCTATTCTTTGATCTAGCTCTGTTTCTATATCTTCTATAGCTTGCCCGAATTTCTCTTCACTGGTCATGTAAAATTCTCTAGGATGTATCCATGCCTCCTCAATCTCATCTAGAGGCTCCCATGATATTGATTCACAGACCTGTATTCTCTCTATCCCTTCCCAACCGAATCTAATTCGAATAGGATCGTCTCTACTTGGCATCCAGATATCGAGAACTTCTCCACGAAGACGAACATCTCCACGAACAATTTCTCCTGTTGTTCTTCTATATTGTAATCCTACTAGTTCTCTTACTACATCTTGCGGTTCTACTTCTTGACCCACACTTAGGCGTAAATGAGATTGCTGAAACACTTCAGGTGGATTTAGACCATAGATAACGGACACAGTTCCTACTGCAATTACATCTGGTCTACTAACCAAGGATGCAACTGTTGAGAATCGTTCTTGTTCTATTCTTTCATTCATTTGTAATTCTTTATCGATATACATATCTCTTCCGGGAAGATATGCCTCTGGTTGATAATAGTCATAATAGCTTACGAAATATTCAACAGCATTTTGAGGAAACAATTCACTCATTTCTTGCCATAATTGTCTAGCCAGAGTTTTATTGTGCGACAATATTAACGTAGGTATTTGTAATCTTTCGATAATATTAGCCATTGCGAATGTTTTACCCGAACCCGTCACTCCCATCAAGACACATCTTTCTTGACCTTGATTTATTTGTTTAATCAATTCTTGAATAGCCTGTTCTTGGTCTCCAGCAGTACCATAGTCTGATTTCAGTACAAACATTTGTTCACCTTAATCGATTAAACTATTGTTTGGTGATTCCATCATCATTATAGCAATTAGAAGAACCCATCCAGTGAGCATTGAGACTCTATACAATGTAGTCTGAAAGTCAACCAACTTGGTTCTCATCAGTATTACAATTATATTGATTATTGCCATTATTCCGGCGGCTGCTAGAAACCAAATTTCATCCATTGGGTTAGATATTGCAAAGCAGGCAAACCAAAGCAATGTTAACTGCACAGAGGTTCTTGTGGTTGTATTCTCATCAAATCTAGCAGGAAAAGAATGTATCCCATTTTCTCTATCATTCTCAATATCCATTCTTGCGTAATTGATATCAAATGCTGCAATCCATAACATCACTCCAAGAGATATGAAAAATATTTCAGGATACCACAGATAGTCAGTTATTGCTCCCCATCCATGGACATCAGCAGCAACGGCTACCCAAGCACCTGCAGGAGCAAGCCCCAAACAAATACCAAGCCAGAAGTGGCATAACCATGAGTATCTTTTGAGATAAGGATATATTACGAATACTAAAACCGGTAACCAAGCCATCATTAGTGCTACTTTGTTTAGTTGCCAAGCACCTAAAATCAACATTGAAAGGAATACAATAGAAAGTGTGTAGGCTGTTTGCATTGACATTGAACCCGAGACTAGATGTCTATTCTCCGTCCGAGGATTTACAGCATCTATATCTCGATCAATTATCCGATTCAAAGTCATTGCTAATCCCCTAGCTCCTACAGCAGCTATGAGAATCCACAGTAGATCTATACCGAATTTCTGACTTTCCAGTTCGTTAATGAATTGTTCATGCGCTAATATATATCCAATTAGTACGAACGGTAGAGAAAACAGAGTATGTTCAATTTTCACAAATTCAAGTATTTCTTTAGTTCCCATTAGAGCCCCTCTCTTTGCATCCACTTTTCAACTCTCTCTTCAACTTCTGGGTCGTGTAATGTAACTGCTGGCCATCTTCTGACTGGTAGTGGTCCTTCATTAGATGGTATAGGCGCAGTTGCATCCCAACAAACTCTTTTCTTGTCACTATCGAAATGGAAATCTCGTGCAACCTCAAATCTACAGAATAATTGCCACAGAAGCCTTCTTCTCCATCGTTCATCGTCTAAATCAGCATCATCATCAGTGATGAATAACCATCTGAGATTTTTTGCTGCTTCTAATGACCAGATATCATCTCTAATTCTAGAAATCTGTTTTCTTTGCGCTCTTGCAGCCTCTTCATCCACCTCTTCGATACTGGATTCTGGTTTTGGACCACCTTCTACATTAGTAGTTACGACAAGCATCGATGTCCCCATCATTTTTGCTTTTGTAACGCCTTCAATACCAGATGCAGATATGTTCAGAGAATCGGGACAACCCATCATCTTGGGTTCATTCGCTCGAGGGTCATTAGGAGTTAGAGTAGTTGCATCTATTAGCAGTTTTGAATGAACATTTTGCCAAGGTGATGCATGAGCTAAAGAATCAGCAACCATTCCATCAAGTATGACTAAGTCTTCAGGTATTCTTACATTATAATCGACTGCCTTCAGTAACGCTTCTAAATCCTTTACATTGTGATTTTCATCCACTGCAATTATTGTCTTTAGAAACATCATTTGTCCTGCACCCAATAATCCAAGCGCGGTTTTTCTTGCTTGTCTAGGGTATCTTTGTTTTGATGACACAATTGCAAGATTATGAAAACCAGTTTCTAATGGTAAGAATAAGTCTTTTACATCTCTATGTTGGAATTGTAATACTGGACGAAAAGCATCTCCTATTGCTTCACCTAGATATCCATCTTCCATTGGTGGTATGCCAACTATAGTCATAGGAATTGTAGGATTTTTTCGATGAGTTATTGCTGTGACATGCATTACTGGGTATTCTTCCTCTAGACAATAATATCCAAAGTGGTCTCCAAAAGGTCCTTCTGTTCTAGTCTCTCCTGGTATTGTATATCCCTCAATAACAAAATCAACTTCTGCAGGAACCCATAAATCGTTAGTTAGGCATTTTGTTATTTTCAGTCTCCTTCCATTTAGTAATCCTGCAAACTCATACTCTGAGAGATTATCAGGAAGCGGAGATATCGCACTGAACATTACAGGTGGCGGACCCCCAAGACAGATTGCTACGGGCATTCGATTTTTTTCACCAATCTCTTCTGCATGATCCGCTGCATGTTTGTGAGCTTGCCAATGAAGGCCGATTTCCTTCTCTCCAAATATTTGTCCTCTATACATCCCCATATTATGTTGTCCTGTTTCAGGATTTTGAGTTACAACCAATGGTAATGTAATGAATGGTCCTCCATCCATTGGCCATGTTGTTGGTATTGGTAATTTAGTCATATCCGGATCTTTAATCACAACTGCCTGACAAGCTCCTTTCCTGACTTTTTTTGGTGCCATAGACATTCCTTTCCTTGCCAATCCTAAACCCGTCCATGGTTTCTTCAAAATTCCTCCAATATCTGGTTTCATCAGACTAACCATAGTTTCTCCAATTTCTTTAGGGTCTTTTACTCCAAGCGCCTTGTTTGTCCTTTCCCTTGTTCCAAATAAATTCATTGCTAAGGGAAATTTACTAATCTCTCCGTTAGCCAAACGTGGTTGATCAAAAATAATTGCTGGTCCGCCTTTTTTCACAAGTTTGTCTGCTATACAACCTGCTTCTAAATAACAGTCAATAGGGTGACTGATACGAATAATCTCTCCAGAATCTCTCAAATTGAGAATATATTCTCGAAGGTCGCGCCACGCCATACATGCATTCGAGACGCTTATTGGTTGAATATGTTCGTTCTTAATCATAGGGAGTTAGACCGACGGTTTCTTTGACTAATGGCCGTCCTGACTACTCTCATGGGAGAGGCTGTGACCACCTGCGATGTATTGGTAATTGGTGCTGGACCAGGTGGTGGGAACGCTGCTCTACATAGCGCAAGAGCAGGACTGTCAACCATTCTGATTGAAGATCATACTGAGATTGGAACTCCTGTACACTGTGGTGAATGCATATCAGATGTTGCTTGTGATAACCTAAATCTTGAATTGCCAAATCATGTTATCAGTAAGAGAGTACATGGTATCAGAGTTATATTTCCAGATGGCACTGAAAAGAAGTTAACTGAGGAAGGCTATGTCCTTGAAAAACATCTCTTTGAGAGATGGATTGCAGACGAAGCTGTAACCGAAGGAGCAACATTACATTTGAGTCACAAATTAATGAGTATGGAAAAAATGTTTGATTCTGACAAATTTGTTGGTTGGCGTTGTGAAGGAAAAGGCGACCAGTTTCCAATTGAAGCTAAAGTTGTAATTGACGCATCCGGTGTTGCAGGAGTTTGCTCGAAAATATTGGAACTTAATCCTAGACCGAAAGTTATTGCAGGAATGCAATATGAGATGTTGGAAGTACCAACTGATGATTATCTCGATTTCTATATTTGGCCTAAATATGCTGAGAAAGGATATGTCTGGATGATTCCTAAGTGTGATGGACGAGCAAATGTAGGTTTGGTTACGGAAGATAAGTCAAGAACTAAGAAAGGTTTGGATGAGTTTATTGCCGATACCCATTTCAAAGATTTGGATCAGGTTGCACCTCCTTGGAAACAGAAAGGCAATCCTGCTTTTGGTGGCACAATCCCTATTTCAGGCCCCCACAAAACTACTCATACTGATGGATTAATGCTTATAGGAGATGCTGCAGGTTTCACATCTCCTCTATTTGAGGGAGGTTCACATTTAGCATTGAAGTCAGCCGTCTTTGCCGCAGAAACTGCAGCAACAGCGATAGCTTCTGGAGATGTAACTGCGGATGCTCTTTCAGGTTATTCAAAAGCATGGAAGCAGGAATTTCCTCCTTATTCTAAGATTTTAAGAGGTAAATCTGCGTTATTTGATTTGTCGGATGATGACATGTCCTTGATGGCTCAGTGTTTCCCTGATGAGATGAGTAATATGGGTCCTCATGGTAAACTAGCAGTGTGTCTTAAGATTCTTATTAGACGTCCAAGTTTGTATGCGAGAAAAATAATTCCTGCCATGCTTTCTTTTGGTTATTCACGCGCCAAGTATTATGGATGGTGATTGCATAATATCTTATTATGGGCAAATACTGCTCATATTTGCGATTCTGGCTAGTATGCACCAAATTATTAGACCCGAGAAAGCAGGAAAACGCTTATTCAAGAATTTAACTATTTTATCTCAAGTCACACCGTTTTTACTCCTCGTAATAGCTTTCATAATAGATGATTCATCTCTAAAATTAGTTACTGAATATGGAGGGGCTGATCTTCCAATTTTATACCGAATTTCTGCGGTTTGGGGTGGACGTTCGGGACCTCTTCTTCTCTTTGCAGCTCTAATATCAATTATTTCTTGGTTTATGACTAATAAAGAAGAATTAGATTATGATGTACGTATTATGCATGGATTTACACTCGGTATTCTTTTCATTTCTTGGTTTCTTAGACCCTTTGAAGATTCAACCGGTGTAATCCCTAGTGAATTAAATCCATTGTTACAAACTGATTTAATGGTTATCCACCCACCCGTAGTTTTCTCATATTATGCACTATGTATTGCGACAGCATCCGTTGCACTGTGTGGCATAATTAGGAAAAAAACTGCTAAAGAAATTCATAATGAACAGTTACATTGGGCACGTGCAGCTTTCCTGATTGGAACAATAGGAATAGGTCTTGGTGGTCTTTGGGCCTACACTGTTCTTGATTGGGGTGGCTATTGGGCTTGGGATCCCGTTGAGACAGGATCTATTCTGCCCTGGTTTGCACTTTTATTGATAATTCATGCAAGGTCTAAACCTAATTCCTCAACCTCAATAAGAATCTCACCAGCCTTGGGATTAATCTCTGGGGCTCTTGCTATACATGCAACCTTAGTAACACGTGCTAATGGGGTTTGGGCTTCAGTACATGCGTTTGCAGCAGATGGATTAGGTACTGAGAGTAATGACCCCTATATACGAGTTTTATACAGTATTGATGCGAGTCCCATTGGTTTCGAATTAGCGTCTTATTTATTTGCAATATTATTACTCGGTTTTTTTGCACTGTATTTCTTATTAAACCAACAGATGGATATTCTTCGTTCAGAAAACAAGCTTATTTTATTCGAGGAAAAAAGAGAATATTCCCTTATTCTTTTAGCAATGTTCTTGGGAATATCAATATGGATCGGTTCTTCTGCAGTCACTCTTGTAGGTGCGTCAATTTTACTCTTATTATTAGCCAGCGATTCAAGTAAACCTTCACTCCCATGGGTGTTCTCGGGAGTAATCCTCATGTTCTATGCAAGTTGGTCATCAGTTGCAACAATACCACAGGCAATAGCAGGAATGTCTCCTTTCCTTATTGTATGGCTTGTATCTGATGACGAAGATGATTTAGAAGCACTTCTTCTTCCCTTCAAATCTGAATCAGTACGAATGAAATTCGCCAAAGCAATACCTTGGTATGGGACTTCGGCTTTTCTTCTTCTAACTTGGTTATTATTGACTGTTGAAATTGATGGAACCAATTTAGAAGCTCATGAATTCTATGGCGCCCCTTTCATTGGTTTGTTAGCTATTGGTCTGACCATATATTCTTGGGGTAAGTCTGTAGATATCAAGAATGGGAATATTCTATTTTTATCGGTTTTGATTATTTCTATACTATTGGCTATTAATTCTGAGAAATTTAATTTACCTGGGGATTATTCTCTATTATTTACATCAAGTTTCAGTAGGGGGTCAGTTTCAATTTTCTTGCTAACTTGGATGGCTCTTGCAATTCCACCCAATTTCAAGCAATTATATGAGACCATTACAATCACAGTACCAAAAATTAGAGAAAATGGTTTTTTGGCTAAAAAGAGTTCATCTCGACTACGTCTACTTGGTTCCCATCTTTCTCATCTTGGTATATTGATACTTCTAGTTGGACATATATTTACAACTACATTGATTGATCGTTCTGATCCCTCGCATTTAGTTACTTTGAGCAGAGATCAACCTATCTTACATGATGGCTACGAATTTGTTTTTACAGATGTGGAACTCATAAGTGTAGAATCGGAAGATTATGACTATTCTGTTGGAGACGGCTATCTGGGCGTTGTCATCGAAATGAAAAAAGATGGTGAATTGATAGATGTTCTCCGGCCCGGAATATTACGATTCGATTCCCCCAGTGGTCAAGTAACTCCTAGATCCGAGCCCGATAGACATGTCGGGTTATTTGGAGACACCATCATTATCTTAGATATCTTCCAATCTAATGATTTGTTAGATGCTATGATGTTTAAAGAAACCAGCGGAGTTGATAGAATTCGCGTTACTGTGCATGATTTACAGGGTTCTCATGCAGTATGGATGGGCTGGATTCTTATTATATTAGGCGGCAGTCTTGCGCTTCTATCTAGCCCTAAATTTCATCAAGATTAAGAAATTAGTTGACTTTTCTCATCAATGACATAACCGTTTGTATCAAAAAGGGGAAGCAGGTCGGCGGGCTGCCCGGAGGCACAAATATGGATGCTGGTTCAATTGTTCACATCGACTATGACCTGTATGATGCAGGTTCTGAGAGACTTATCGAGACTACACGCGAGGATGTTGCCAAAGAACATGATGTCTTTGATGAAAGTCGTACTTACCAACCTATGATTACTATTGTAGGAGACGGTCGTCTGATTTCTGGTTTTGAGAATCACTTGAATGATGCTGAGGCAGGTAAAGATTACGAATTTGATATTGAACCTGCTGAAGGCTATGGTGAACGTGATTCAAGTCTTGTTGAAACTATAGGTCAGAATGTCCTGATGCGCAGTGTACGAGACCCAAGTACTCTAGCAATAGGGGCACCTGTAGAGATTGGTGGCCGTACAGGAGTTCTTCAATTCCTTAGTGCAGGCCGTGCAAGGATTGACTACAATCATCCATTAGCTGGAGCAACTTTAAGATATAATTACAATATTGTTAAGGTCGTCGAGGATCGTTCAGAGCGTGTTGAAACACTCCTAAAAATGAATACTGGTCGAGATGATTTTGAAATTTCATTTGATGGTGATGATTTGACTGTTACAACGCCTGAGGCGATGGCTTACGATCAAAATTGGGCATATGCTAAGTTTAGTTTAGTCCGATCACTTCGTGAAAACCTTGGAGTTGGAACTGTAATTTTTAGAGAAGTTCACGAACCAAGAGTTGTTGATGAAGAAGAGTGAGTGCCCCTCGGTACTCATAGGGAACGTCAAAGCCTTAGCTCGGTTCTCCTTTCGTCGTCACTGGAGCATATTATCGGAACCCATACCCTGTGATAGACGCTTGCATCACTATCTTGTATAGAGTGGATTGAAGAAACATGTCCGTTTCGCGATAACTAATGGCGTCTAACCGAATGCTGGGATTGGGTTTGTCAATTCTCATGCTCTCAGCAACTTTTACTGGTTGTATAGGGCTGGCATTCCAAAGAGAAATTATGGAATCTATGAGGGTTGAACCAATAGTCCGTAATACCGAAGAAACAGTTGGTTTTGACTATACATTTGAGTCCAATAGTATTGAATCTGTATATTATGCCGATGAGATAATAATTGAATTTGATAATACCATTTCTCTATTAGTTATAAATTTCAGAGCACAATTCCCTTACTCTTCTGTTGTTGATGAGTTAGTTGGTAATGAAACTAATCAATATCGGTATGTGCATGCTAAGCTTTGGAAGCCCGGTGTAAGAGAAAGCGGCGGAGACCCGTTTTGGGAAGTTAGAGCAACGCAAGATTATCCTCAAACGCCTACACAATTCCCTCAATCAGATTTGATATCTGGAAACTGGATTTTTGAAGTTGAGGCGCGCGGATACGGCATCACCGCGCCCATTGATCAAGCATCTTTCTATGATCACTTTGATACCTATGTTACAATCACTAAACCATGCGTAGTCTTCGAGGAGTCCCACGATGGTGACGACTGTACTTACTTATCTGACCTTCAATCTAGTTGAGTAGTTGATTTATCTCCATGCGTAGCGCTTATGTATCGAAGTAAGGTCGCGGCGCTGCTGAGGGACCTAAATGGATGACAATCAGACTCCACTTGTACCGCTTGAAATGTATGATACGCACGCAGTGCACATAGGAACAAATCAGAAATCTGCTGATATGAAGCAGTTCTTAGATGAAGTTCGTCAAGATAATAGTGGCATTCATATTATTGATGTACGTCAGACAGATTCTAGAATTCGTGCAGTAGCAAAATTCCTTTCTAATTACGATGCTGAGAGAATACTTGTAGTAAGTGCACGTCAATATGGTCAGAGACCTGCAAGAAAATTTGCTCAGACTATTGGGGCTATGCGCATTGTGGGACGTTTCATACCAGGAACTCTAACTAATTCTCGTCTTCGAACATATATCGAACCAGAGGTAATTGTTGTTACAGATCCTGCAGCGGATCAGCAGGCGTTATCCGAGGCAGTAAGTTCTGGACTTCCAGTTGTTGCTATATGTGATGCTAACAATAGACTTCGAAATGTGGATCTGGCGCTCCCTGCAAATAACAAAGGACGCCGTTCATTAGCTCTAATCTATTGGCTTCTTGCAAGAGAGATGATGAAAGCTCGCGGTGTAATCAATGATGCAGATTGGGAACGTGCCCAAGATGTAATGGATTGGGAATCCACATTCTAAGCCCTCCGAGTCAAATCATGTCAGAACAGACTGTACCATTGTTTCTAGCTCCTATGGCTGGCGTTACAGATTTAGCATATCGATTGTTGGCAAGAGAATGCGGTGCCGACTTATCAATCACTGAATTTACTGCTGCCTCTGGTCTTTCTAGGCATGATGCCAATTCATGGTTGAAAGTTGAGTCTGATCCTCGTGAGAAACCATTCATTCCGCAAATATTTGGAGGCAATATTGAAGAAATGGTTACTACTGTAAAATTACTTGAAGACAAGGCAGATATAATTGACATTAATTTTGGTTGTCCAGCCCCCAAAGTTTGTCGGCATGATGCTGGAGCAGCTCTTCTTAGGAATCCAGACAAAGTGATTGAAATGGTTAGAGCCTGTATCAATGCAACTAATGTGCCAATCACAGTAAAGATGAGACTAGGTACAGGCTCAGGACCTAATACTGCATTAGAAATCACTAAGAGATTGGAGAAAGAAGGTGTTGAGAGAATTTGTGTTCATGGACGAACACTCCGTCAAAGGTATTCTGGAGAAGCAGATTGGTCTCAAATTAAAGAGATTGTTGATTCTGTCGATATTCCTGTCATTGCTAATGGAGATATTGTTGATGCATCCACTGCCTCTGCATGTTTGGAAGAAACAGGTGCTGGAGGTCTTATGATTGGTCGTGGTGCGATTGGCCGACCTATGATATTCCATGAAATTAAAAGAGATCTTGGTTGGCCAGTTGAGAAACCACCTTGGGGAGATGAAAATATTGCCTCGTCTCGGTTGTGGTGCTGGAATCGTTATTTGGAATTGAGTTCTGAACTCTATTCCAATTCTAATAATAAGAATCTCAAACGCCATGCCGTCTCTTTTACTAAAGGACTTCCTGGCGCATCCAAGATGAGAGTCGAATTACATTCTCTACCTACCTATGAGAAAATGGGTATGAGAGTTAGACAATATCTTGAAGAATTAACTCAACTCGAGAGCCCTCTGTTCTAAAATTTGTATTTTAATTTAGAAGATTGGTTATGTTATTCTACTTCTCTAAACCACAATCTTGAAACCCATAGACTCTCTAAAGTAAGATATGACAAGCGATATGTACTATCGAATGATGGGAAATACAGGCATACAAGTCTCAGTTTTATCTTATGGTTTCTGGGCAACTTATGGGGTCAAAGACAGATTACAAGATGAGAAAGGCGTGGAGATGGCCAAAGAATGTATGACCATTGCTCGTAATGCAGGAGTGAATTGTTTTGATCATGCAGAAGCATACGGCAATCCTAGTGGCGAGGCCGAGAGAATATTTGGCCTTGCTCTTTCTGAATTACAAGAAGAAGATCCTGAAATGTGGAGGCGCTCAGATATTGTAATTACAACAAAGATATTTTGGGGAGGTGAGGGCGTAAACGAATCTGGTCTCTCTCGCAAACATATAATGGAAGGCCTAGATTCCTGTTTACAGAGACTACAATTAGATTATGTAGATATGGTTTTTTGTCATCGACCCGATCCTTTTACACCTACTTCTACTATTGTACGTGCCATGACCGATGCAGTACGCAATGGATGGGCAACATCTTGGGGGACTTCTGAATGGTCTGCTGCTCAGATAATGGAAGCAATATGGTTTGCCAAATCCGAAGGTCTCGAACCTCCTATGTATGAACAGCCTCAATATAACATGCTTCACCGTCAAAGATTTGAGCAGGAGTTTTTCCCTCTTTATCAGGCACCATATAACTATGGCACTACCATCTGGTCACCATTGCGTTCTGGCTTTTTGACTGGAAAATATAATGATGGCATACCTGAAGACTCCCGACCAACACAAGAAGGCTATGAATGGTTAATTGAAGACTTAGAGATGAGAAAGAAAAACGGCGAAGTAGAAATTGTCCGAAACCTAACATCATATGCTTCTGAAACTTTCAATTGTTCTATGGCTCAACTTGCTTTAGCTTGGTGTCTTAAAAATTCTAATGTCAGTACTATATTACTTGGAGCAACTAAACCTGAGCAGATGATTGAAAACCTTGGGTGTATAGAAGTTGCAGAGAAGATGACTGAGATACATATGTCAGAGATAGATACAATTCTTGGTAACAAGCCAGAAGATTGGATAGGTTATGGTGGTGCAGGTAACCGTCAATTACGTACTTTATGACCGGGTGATTTTATGGAAACCGGTCTCAAAGATAGTGTAGTATTAGTTACTGGTGGGGCTGGAGGTATAGGTGAAGCAATCTGTAGAGCCTTTGCTTCCGAAGGTTCAGATGTTGTTGTTCATTATCATCAATCATCTAAAAATGCGAATTTCATCGCTAATGAAATTGGAGGAATGTCAATTCAAGCCGACCTTACAGATCCAGAACAAGCTATCTCATTAGTCAATAAAATTGTTCAGAGATATGGTAGATTAGATATTTGTATTGCTAATGCAGGATATTATCCTCCAGAACCATTATCTCTTTGGGATATTGAAAATGATAGGTGGAATCAAACAATTTCTTCCAATCTTGGTTTAGCTGTTAACACGGCACGTAGTTTTCTCAGAGAAGCAGCAAAGAATGGAACCGGCTCTCTCGTTTTTGTAGGCTCTACTGCTGGAATATATGGTGAATCCGGACATTCGGATTATGCTGCAGCAAAAGGAGCGATTACATCTGGCTTGCTAATGTCTCTCAAAAACGATGTTACAAAGATAGGTAATGTGAGAGTTAATGCTGTCGCACCAGGATGGACAATCACTCCTAAAAAGGAAGAACAAGGAATCAATGCAGAGCTTATAGAAAAGGCAACTGCTACGATGTCGTTGAAGAAGTTAGCTACACCAGAAGATATTGCAAATACCATAGTCTCGTTATCTTCTGATAAGATATCAGGACATATTACAGGTCAAGTTATTGAAATAGCAGGTGGTATGGAAGGCCGTCTAATATAGAAAACAATTCGAAATAAAATACACACACTCTATGGTGGAAAAATGAAATTAACGGAATCTTTTGTTTTGCCAAGAACTGGTAAGATTTTGAAGAATAGAACAGTTCTCGCTGCCATGACAAATAAACAAAGCCATGAAAATGGGATTCTTTCTGAAGAAGAAAAAACATGGCTCATTCGTCGTGCCAAGGGAGATTTTGCGATTACTACTACTGCAGCGACTAATGTTACTGAACATGGTCGCGGATGGATCGGAGAAATGGGTGTATGGGGCGATCATCATGTTCCTGAACTCACTAACTTAGCTAATGAACTAAGAAAAACAGGAACTGTTAGCCTCGCACAGATATTTCATGGAGGAATGCGGGCTCCTCAGAGTATCAACGGAGTACAACCAGTTTCTGCTAGTGTTAATACTGAACCAGGTATGGATGGAGTCCATACTCGTGCTCTTTCTCACAAAGAAATTCTAGAAATGATTCAGTCTTTTACTAACGCTGCATTAAGATGTGAGAAGGCGGGTTTTGATGGAGTTGAACTACACGGCGCCCATTCATATCTGATTTGCCAATTTTTAGGAGATATTACAAATCGTCGAGATGATGAATGGGGTGGTGATTTAGAGGGACGTAGTAAATTTTTAAGAGAAATTATTACATCTATTCGTAGAGCTACAAACCCCGAATTTTTGATCGTTGTCCGTATTTCTCCAATAATTGAGAACGCAGGAATCAATCTAGAAGATAGTTTGAATTTAGCTCGTATGCTTTCTGAGATGGAAATTGACATGCTCCACATCTCTTGTTGGGATGTTTTTCAGAAAATAGATGATAATGGCACCAGTAAAAGTCTGACTAAATGTTTCAGTGACGTAGTTTCTAGCAATATCCCTTTGATATCCACTGGTGCTGTTTGGACATCTAAAGACGCAGAGTACGTCATTGACGAAGGCGCTGATTTAGTAGGTGTAGCCAGAGTAGGAATTGCTTATCCTGATTGGCCAACACATCTTGGCGATATGTCCTATTCACCAGATAGGCCACCATTTTCAGAAAAACATCTAATTGATGTTGATCTGAGTCCTGCGTTTGTTGATTATATGCGTCGTTGGAAGGGTTTTGTTATTGGTGGCAAATAACTAAATTTTAATTTAGAGATTCATCAACTCTTAATGCAACAGTTTTGAGTCTACGTATTGTTCTGTCTAACCTATTAAGGACACGTTCAGCAACTTCTTCTCCATTTTTACCAGCAATTCTGAATCCATATGGCATCCTTCCTCCCAGTGTGTTGAGTAATAACTTCTGATTATCGATATTAACATCTTTTAGAATAGATTCTACTTTCTCAATGCTGAGATTTTTCTTCTTCACTCCTGCCATAATTTTTTTTGCCACGTCATCATTTAGTCTGCCCAAACCCCCTCTTGTCAATAGCCATTCTTCACCTCTAGCATCAAACTGCCTCATTAACCCTAAATATACATCTTGAGCGATTCTTTCTGGCATTGCAACACGTTCAATGATATTCATCTCTAGCATCCTTTCGAGTACTCTCTGAACTCTAGATCTTGTTTCATTCAGTCTTTCTGACAATACTAGAAGAGTAACTGCTCTATGACTCTGCGCTAATTCTAACGTTACTTTCTTTGCTATATTATCTTCAGATCTTACTCTATCTCCATTTAATCCGAGATCTTCAATCAATGCGTCAATTCTTTCTTTTCCATCTATTGTAGCACTTGGTTCTGCAATCTTTATTTTGAATTGCCTCTCTTCTTCCTCTGCAGGTGTTTTCATTCTTTCATCAGATTCAACAATTATTTCAGATAGCTCAGCAAGACGTATTTCCATAATTTTTCTCGCTTGAACTGTAAGAAGTTCAACCGCCGAACTCATTGATCCACCTCTTAGTACATGAATGTGCCATCTTCCTTTCAATTCTGATGCTACTAAACCAGATTCTCTTAATTTTATCATTTGATTATGCATTGCGGTTTGTGATAACCCACAAGAATCTCCTAATTCTTTTGTATTCCAACCTCTAAGTGGTTCATCTAATAGTGACCCTCTAAACATTCTATGTAATGCACTGGGCTCATCATTTGTACTCCACACTTCTGATTTCCTTCTCACTAATGACAGAGAATCAATCATCCATTCAAGAAGAGTCCCAGTATCTTTACTGCCTGTTGGCATGGGGTGCTCAACTAATTTTAACCTGAACATACAACCTTATGCCGTAATTCAAGGTGTAAGAGCATTCTGCTTAACTAGCTCTTCTAATAGACAAATCATGCATACTCTGCACGAAGGTCAAGCCAATTATATTCGATTCTTGAACTTCTTAATCCAACCAAATGATCTGCCAATGTCAACTTATTTGCAGCAATAATTCCTCTTGTTCTTAGAACACAGATTGCTGAATGAACTGCTGATCGGGAACGTCCGAGGTCTCTTGCTAGTTGTGCTTGACTTTCAGGAGCACATGTCAATGCAAGCCTTGCAACTATTGATCTTTGCAGATTTGAAAGACCAACAGGTAACATTGCTGCAGCTCTTTTTTCATCTTTGACTCCGGTTCCTAGTAGAATTTCAATTTGTGCAGGTGTACCCGCATAGTAACAGGTTCTTCCATTAACTGGGATGATTGTTACAGTTTTTTCACCAACTAGGACGTCTAAATGGTGCCTGAGGGTGCCATTGGCCGCCTCCATTCTTCTCTGCAATTCTCGAAAGTGAATCCCTGGAGACTTCTCCAATGTTGAGAGTATTTCTGCGCGTACTGGGTGTTCCCATGGATGTTCACTTGGAGGAGAAATAGCTCCTTCTACTACTGGTGGAATTATTGCAGGAACTAGAGATGTAATCCCTAGAGACGCACCACCAAGAGCAATTAACCCCTCAATAGCCCAAGAACGCTTACTGCGCCACTGTTGGAGTAAAGCCATAACCGTTTTCTAATCTTCTAGTCTTTGAAAGAATCGGTCAGTTGAGTCGATTTTGCTTCGTTTATGTACTAATCTTTTGAAACGACTAGATCATTATGTATTTTCATATATGCAACAAGTGGCCCTAATAATCTCCCGCAGTTCCTTCCATGTGTCGTTAGGCGATAAATTACACGTATTGGAGGACCATCATCAACTACTCTCTCAACTAAGCCGCTCTTCACACACGCAGTCAATTTATCGGATAGAGTTCTACTTGATATCCCTCTAAGAAGAGTTCTTAGTTCATTGAATCTTTTGTCTCCAGCAATATAAAGTGCAGATAGAATCTCTGTTGTCCATCTAGAGCCAAACATGCTGAAAGATACAACTGCTGCATCAACTTCCCACTCCATATCGACGCCCTCCCCTTCAGTGTAATATTTCTGAAATATTTGGCGGATGTTTCTACCACTATCTTGCACACTATCCAAAGTAGAAGTTATTTTTTTGTAATCTTCATTTGTTATAGTCATCCTCTCTTCACTCATACTATCAGATATTCCGAAACACATCTAGTGTATAAATTGCACCTTAGTGAATTCCGGAATACTTTCCAATTCATATACCAATGCACTCTCGCTCAGTGTGCAATCTACACTTAGATGCAGGAAGTTACTGAAATGGATAAATGGCTAGAACAATGGTTAAACGAAACAATGGAAAAATTTAATTTGGATAAGGAGGAATAATTATGAATCTTAAAGTATTATTAGAGATAGCAATAATTGGTATTGCAGAATACCGTGCACCAGCATGGGTACAATCACCAAGAAGAGCTGCTAACATCAATCGTTGATGTATTTAGGTCTTCTACCTTCGATTAATGCAGATAACCCTTCTAATGCATCTTTAGAACCAAAGATTGTATTTAGTTGTGCCAATTCTAGAGATAGACCTGTATCTAGATCTTCTCCTGTAGATATGGCGGCATTAAGGAGTTCATTCGCAATATTTAGAGCAATTGGTGCAGTAAAACTCAATGATTTAATTTGCCTGTTTGCACCCTTGTGTTCATTCTCAAAGCCATCTGGAATTTCTCCTGACATTATACAATCCATGTTTTCATCTTTGTAAAATTCCATTGCAAATAATGAAACAGGATGATTTTTGTCTTTTGGTTCTCCAGGATATTTATTCATTGGTTTTCCTTTAATAGAAATTTCTTGGATTGTATTCTGAATCTCTGCTGGCTCAACTAGATGTGTGATTATTCCTAACGCATTAGCCGATTCCGAATCTAGGAAATTTCCTGCTAAGACAGCATATCTAGCTGCTTCTATTCCACATATTCGTGGTGTTCTTTGGGTTCCTCCTAATCCTGGAAATATACCAATACTTGTTTCTGGGAAACGGAATTGTGAGCGTCTGGTGCCTATTCTATAATCGCATGATAAAGCTAATTCCAAGCCTCCTCCCAAGGCAAGTCCTGTTGTTAGAGCGATGGTCGTTTTTTCTGATTTCTCAAGTTTGTTTAGTACCTCGTGCCCATATGCTGTAAAATCATAAATCTCCTTTGTAGCATTCTCATGAATCTTATCCACAAAGAACTTGACATCAGCACCTGCAACGAAGGCTTTTCCTGCTCCTTCCAGAACTATTGTATCAATATCTTCTCTTGAGTTTAATTTATCCAGAGCCAATCCTAATTGTTCAACAACAGACTCATTCAAAGCATTCATTGCTTCTGGTCTGTTGAGTTTAATCTTTGCAATTTTTCCGTTTATTTCCATATCTATGTAATTGAATATAAATTTATCATTCTGTTCTTTCATCCATTTCGGCATTTTAAACTTAGCTAGATCAGAATAATTTTCAGCCATTCTTATTGCTTCTTTGATACCAATCTTATTAGCAATTTCAAAAGGCCCTTCAGCCCATCTTAGACCTACTTTTGCCCCCCTATCTACATCTTCAATTGAGCAAATTTCTTCTTCAACAATTTGAGCCGATACTGCAAAAACTTGACCTAGTAGGCGTTCTCTAATTATTTTAGCAACTTCTTCAGTACAGTCGGTATCTTCTCCAATCTCCCACATACTGGAATTTTCAATGGTCTCTCTCAAGCTTTTTGCTCCACTATAGCGTGGACAGTTTAGTTGTTCAGAAAGATAATTAGTTGCATGTAACGCTATAGTTGGTCCTGTGAGATTCATTAGAGCAAAAGGTCCCATTCCTATATTGAATGATTTTTCAGCTACAGCGTCTATTTGAGCTATTGATGCCACACCTTCATCTAACAAGTGACAAGCTTCATTTAACCATGGAACAAAGAATCTATTAACTACAAAACCAGGTCTATCTTTACAGATAATTACAACTTTACCCATTGTTTTGCAATATTGTTCTACTGCATTCAATGAATCAGAAGAGGTTGTTTTAGCTGGAATTATTTCAATGAGTCTATTCTTTGCTGGGTGGTAGAAAAAGTGTAATCCGACGAATCGATCGGGTCTACCAGTGGCCTTTGCTAGTTCATTTACTGATAAAGAAGAAGTGTTTGATGCCAATATTGTTTTTTCATCACACACTTCATCAAGGATGCCAAATACAGTTCTTTTAACTTCAAAATCTTCGAATACTGCTTCAATTACTAAGTCTGTATCAGGGTCAACATTTTCGGTGCCCACAACTCCTTTTATTCTCCTCTTAATTTCTTGAACCTGTTCCGGACGAAATATCCTTCTTTCAATAGCTTCTTCTAGAAAATCTGAGATTATCTTTTGACCTCTATTTACCCACTGTTCTTCTCGATCAACCATTTGAACATTAAATTGTTCTTGGGCTGATTTTTGTGCAATCCCTGAGCCCATGTTTCCTGCGCCTATTATTGCAACTGAGTCTACAGTGTTCATAGTTGTGCGAAACATAACTTGTCCATCAATGCAACGGAGTGATGGACTCTAGTGATGGCGTAAGTTATTCAGTATAGCCTAGTCCTGAAGGTATAATGATGCGCCGTCGCTTGGCTGTATTTCTTGTTGTTTTATTTCTTATTTCTACTGCTCAGACAGTACAATCTAATGCTTCTGGAAAAACTGGTAGTGCATCTTCTGGTTGCACCTGTCATGGTGCCAGTTCATCAATGAGTGTGACACTCAGTGGCCTTCCTAGTGCATACACTGCTACTACTTCTTACAGTCTTGGATGGGATGGTGGACCGCATATTCCTGGAACTGGCGGTTTCAATATGATTGCGACAGATGCCAGTGGACAAGCAATTGGAACATGGAGTAACTTAGGAACTAATGTGAAGCAAGTTGGAAGTGAATTAACACACGATGGGACTTCTTCACGTTCATGGACTGCAGATTGGACCTCTCCTCCTTCAGGATCAGGTTCAGTAGTGTTTGACTTAGCGGTACTCTATGGAAACGGTAATGGAAATAATAATGGCGATAGTTGGAGCACGGGTTCTTGGACTTTATCAGAACAATCTGGAAGTTCTAACACACCTCCAAATGCTACTAATGTTCATTATGTCCCTTCAAATCCTACTAAAGAAACCGGACTAGGAGTCGAATATGATTACGTTGATCAAGATGGCGACTCTGAACAAGGTACAACAATCCGTTGGTTTCGAGATGGTCTTCAGATTTCACAAATTAATGATATGAATGATGTTCCAGATGTTTGGATATCAAAGAATCAGCAATGGCGAGTAGAGGTAACACCTTCTGATGGCGAAGATGAAGGTGATGTTGTGGCGTTGAATCCAGTGACAATAGGAAATACAAATCCAATAGCTCGTAATCTTGAGGTTTCGCCATCATCTCCATTAGATAATGATGATTTAGAATTGGATTATGATTACTTTGATCTAGACGGCGATATCCAACAAGATTCTGAGATACGTTGGTATCTTGATGGAACCAGGATTACAGAGCTTGATGACACTCTAACTGTTTCTTCTTTGATGATTCGAACTGGTGATCAGTGGGAAGCCCGTATTACACCTCATGATGGTTATTCCTTTGGTTTAACAAAATCTACTGGTATTATCGTTATCGGATCTTCAAATAATGCCCCTACTTCTACTGCTTATATTTCTCAAGGTTCTAATGCTTATACTGATGATGTTTTACAAGTTGTAGTAGGATGGTTTGATCAAGATGGAGACAATCTTGATGGAACTGAGATACGCTGGTTTCGTGATGGTTCACAGGTTTCAGCATTTAATGATTTAACATGGGTTTCTTCAGATGCCACATCAAAGGATGAGGTATGGTCTGCTAGTGTTCGTGTGTCTGACTCATTAGTTTGGTCTGAATGGGCTTCTTCTGATAGTATTACTATACTGAATAGTCCACCTGTTGTCACCTCTATTACAATGCTTCCAGCAGGTGATCTTTTCGCAAACCAAAATCTCTCAGTGGTTTGGGAGTATTTTGATTTAGATGGAGATTTAGAATCGGGAAGTGAGATTCATTGGTCGATTAATGGTGAACGAGAACCTAACTTTGATAATCTTGCTTCTATACCTGCTCAACATGTTTATCGAGACCAACATTGGTCAGTAGAAGTGATTCCAAGAGATGGTGACAGTTTGGGCAATGGTATGGCGGTTCAATCAAGAGTAATAGAGAATGGAGCGCCAGATCAACCTATTATTGAATTAGGAGCAGGATTATCTGGTTATTTAGGAGAACCATCTTCATTCCCTGAGTTAGGGGCTGCTAACTCTCTTGAATCTCTCGTAGTTTTGGCATCATCTATTGATCCAGATGAAGAACCATTATTTTTTGATGTCACATGGTCACGTAATGGTTACCAAGTTCCAGATTTAGATGGTGAATCTTTAGTTCCTTCTGATAGACTAGAGCCAGGTCAAGTTTGGCAAGTTACAGTAACTGCTAGGGACCCCTGGGGACTAACTAATCAAGCTTCAGAGGAGATAACTATTTCCAATTTACCTCCAACTGCTTTGTGGACAACAATTCCTGAAATTTCACTCTCGGGTTCTATGATAAAATTTGATGCATCATCTTCTTTTGATTCTGACGGTATCGTAGTCAATTGGTTGTGGCAAATTAACAGTCTTTCTTATTCAGGTTCCAATATCGAGGTTCTCCTTGGTGAAGGCATCCATTCTGTTAAATTAACAATTACTGATAATTTAGATGCCTCCATAACTATTCAAGAAGTGCTAGTTTTGGGTTCCGTATCTATGGTTGACTCTTTAGCAGGTGATGTTGATGGTACAAATATAGAATTATCATGGAGTGGTAATGCAGATGAATATCGAATATATGTTTCTTCTTCTCAGACTGATTATTTAGAAGATATGAGACTCGTAGGTAGTACTGAGGGAAATAGTTGGAGTCATACAGCCCCTATTGCTTCTGACTTATATTATGCAGTAACCCAGGTTCTAGGTGGAAACGAGATTCTATGGCTAGAAAACGGCACTAACACAGTAAATATTGATGCATCTTCAGTGACTGATTCAGTTGATAATTCTCCAACAGGATCAATTAGTGTACTTTCATTACCTCTAACAATTATTTTCTTAATAACAGCTTTACTTAGTATTGGCCTAAATTTACAAATTAGAAACAGGAGGTTATAATTATGAAATCTAGAATATTAGTTTTGAGTGTTATTATTTCTCTACTTCTAGCATCATCTTCTGGGGTCGCTAATCCCGGAGGCAAAGGAGATAACAATAGGGACTTTACTTGCGGTGGTTCTTGTCATGGAGATCCAAGTCTTTCTGCTCTCTCCACTGCAGATATTCAGATTTCTATGAAATCTACTGCTTACTCTGGTACTGCAACAGAAGTTTCTGTCTCTATCACTGGCATGGATCTTTCTTCAAACAATTTAGTTGGTATTTTCTTGTTGGGTTCAAAAAATGGTAATGGCGATCATCCTGAAGATTACGGATGGCAAATAATTCAGGATCCTAATGGAGGGGGATCCAATTACGTCGAGGTCATTTCTTCTGACGGATCTGTTTCTGTTAGTTGGGTTCTTTTGGCTCCTATGGATGAGGGCGTTAAGGAAATCTTTGTCTCTATCCATCATGGCTCATACTATAATCATGACAATAAAGCATACATTGGAGAAACTGAAGCTTTTACAGTAGATATTGCCCCTATTCCTGCAAATTATCCAACACTTGCAGAAGGCTGGAGCTCACCAGATGAAAGAGTTTCAGGTGATTCATCTCCAATTATTATTAGGACGGTTAATACTGATGATTTGTCAGTCTTGTGGAGAATTTCTGGTGAGTCCCAATCTCACGAGGCATCTGTAGAGATGGTCTCTAATCAAGAATGGGAAGTATCAATTCCTGCAACTCTAGGAGATACAAGGATTGAGTATCAAATCATAGCATCAATGGATGAATTTAGTAATCAGATGCCATGGCTATCTATAGGAACCTCTGAGCCATATTTTGATGGGACTTCACTAGGAGCCAAGTTGCAATCATTCTCATTTGCATTAATTATTCTAGGCTTCATGTTATCATTACAAGCTTGGTTTTCTCCCAGAGGTGTTAGAAAAGAATTTGAGAATACTAATGAGGTTGAAGCCTCCCTCTCCAGTGATGATAGTGCTTATTGGTCTCGATTAATACAGTCTGATGAGAATCCTGGCTGGTTATGGGATCCAATTGAGAAAGAATGGGTGGCCGATCCAAATATTCAAGGAGGTGAGAAATAATGTATGCTGTATTGTTTCATCATATGGTTGTTGGATTAGCGGCTGGAGCAGGAACTTTGATGGGATTGTGTGCTTTCTTGGCTTGGTTAGGAAGCTATCTCTCAAATCTTGAGTCTTCTAGATCTACTTTAGATAAAGCCTCATACGCTGCTTCAATATTCACATTAGTAGCCATCCCTTTAGCTATGATTTCTGGGTATTACTCAGTTTCTGAACCTGCAGGAAGTGCAATATTATACAATAAATTCATTTTCTCAGGAATTGCAACTGGTTTTACTGCTTCTTATCTGATAGGGAGACTAAAATTTGGATCTGATGTCTGGAATCATTCTGCTTTAGCTAACTTACAAATGTTATCAGCTATATTTGGTTTTACCGCGATTATGATTCTCGGCTCTATCGGTTCAAAAATAACTTTAGGTGAATCAACTCTTGACATTTTACCATTCTGGCCAGAATTTATGAATTCTATTGTAATTAATCAGTGGATTAGTTTATTCTTACTCTCAATAGGATTAGTTTCAGTAATTTTTTCTCTAAGAATTGCTAACTTTTCTGGTACAATTTCTGATTTAGACTAGTTCAAATTATTTTTATGATTAGAATTCTTTGTATATTTGATAAACCCTTTCCGCATGTTTTTCTGTACTTAGATTTAATGAGTTAATCATATTTCTACCGGATTTTGACCATTTAGTTCGTATATCTTTATCTTTTGATTGCTCTAAAGCCTCCATCCATTCTTTTGAATCTGATCTAGCAATTAGTCTTCCATTTTCATTATCAATGATAGTATCTCGAAATCCTCCTTCGTTAACAAAAATGGCCGGAGTTCCTATTGAAAAGGCCTCAATAGGGGTTAGCCCAAATGGTTCACCGTGAGCCATACTAATACTGGCCCTAGCTCCTCTTAGTAGACCTGATAGTTCATTTTGAGATAACCTAGGTGCAAACCAAACTTCAACATTACAAGAATTTGCATGTTCTCTTAGGTCATTAATCTCGGTCGTAGTTCCTCCTCCAACATGCGCCATTGATATTCCAGAATCCTTCAGCATAGAGATAGTTTCCCAGGTTCCTTTTGCCCAACTTGCCCGACCAATATTGACTACATAGGGTTTTGAGATCTCACTAAAATCTATTTTTTCATCTTCTTTGGGTTCTTCTGGAAATTCTTCAGAAGATACACTTGGCCACAATAATCCGGCTTTAATGCCATATATTTCTTCAATTCTTGATACAGTATAATTTGAATTACCACTAATTGCTGATTTTTTCATTTCTGATAATTTCTTAATATTCTTAACGTCTCTTTTCCTAGCTCTAGATAAGAGAGCATTTGTTAATCCAAGATTCCTTTTCGGTTCTCCATTTACCTTTCTATGTAGAACTTCTTCATGTAATCCTCTATGGGGCTCTAGGAGGTGAAGATGAATAGGTATAGAATCAGGGACTAATTCTACCAATGATAGCGACCCATCTCCACTAATTATGTGAATCATGTCTGTTTCTTGTATTGTATTCATTAGTCCCTCTACATCTTTCCAATATCTCAGACTCGATTCCATCGATCTATCTAGAATAATTGATAATGGATCATCCGGAACTTCCCATTTTTTCTTTGATTTCAACAAGGATATATTCAGGTTTTTACATAGTAATTCTAATTCATCTACAGGATTCAGTGTTGCCACTTTAATTGAGAATAATTTTGCTAGGGCGGGCAGATTTCTTAGCACATCTCGTTCAGCACCACCCATTGCCGCAAAGCTTCCTTTTACAACCAGAAGTTTGGGTTTTGAGTCTTCCCCGCCCCCCGCATAACTCGACATCTGACACTCCATCTCCCGTTCTCGTTTAAGGCAGATACGCTGTGACGTGCACTGTGGTAAGACGGGTTTTACTTGCTCGAGGAGCTAATTTGGACTCTAATACTGGCCTTGGGCGTGCCCATGAAGCAGTAGTTTCTTTATTAGAAAAAACACTTGTAAAAGATTGGACTAAGGCTGGAGTCGTTGAACATAAAATTAGAAATAATATATTTTCTCGAGTCTTTAATAGGTGGTATAAACATCCTTCTCTAGTTAAGTCTGAGAATATTTTATCTTCTGCTGATTTGTTACATATTACTGATCAAGAACAGGCTCATCTGGTTCCTAAAAACAGTTCAGTTCCGGTTGCAGTCACAGTACATGACTTGTTTCATATTAGCCCAAGAAAGATTAATGTTGGATTCGATTCAATAAATGTAGGAGACATGAGCCCCAATTTTGTTCGTAGGATAGACCTTCAAAAATTAAAAGAAGGTCTCAAAAGAGCTGACTTACTGATTTGTATATCTGAATCAACTCGTCAGGAGGTAAGGCGTCTTTTCCCTGGGAAATTAACTGCCCTAGTTAGACATCAGATAGATATTGACTATTGGGATCCCGAAGTTAACCCCAAATCTTCTGAACTTATTTCTGGGTTTTATGATCCATCTAAATGCTTACTTATTACAGTTGGAAGTAATGAATCTAGAAAGAGACTAGATTTTGTTGAGACAATAATCTCCTCCTTATCTTCTGAAATTTCAGATGACATAAATGTTGTAAATATTGGTAGTGATCTCAAACTCACTGATGAGCAGTTAGTTGCAGCATTCCAGTATGCTGATGCATTGGTTTTTCCTAGTATTTCAGAAGGTTTTGGTTATCCCCCTGCTGAGGCAATGGCAGCAGGATGCCCAGTTATAGCCTCAGATTCAGCAGCTCATAATGAGATAATTCCTAAGCATTCACTTATTCCAGTTGATGAATTGAGAGCTTGGGTTGATGCTATAGAGAGAGTACATACAGAATGGAAAAGAAATACAGGAGAACCGAGAGAACCCAATCAGGATTTAATTAACCATGTTAGAAGTATTTTGAGCCCTCAGAGTCATGGTATTTCCTTATCCAATGCATATAACTTACTTTTTGAAGAATAAAATTAATGTTATTCTATATGTTTTGTTTATACAATAGTTGTTAAAGTAAATCACAATCCGATTATATGTGCTTAATGTCATTGACTTAAAAAAAGGCTTTGGTTCTGGACGTAATCGTCTAGAAGTTTTGAAAGGCATTAATCTTGAAGTTAATGAGGGAGAGTTGGTAGCCTTAATGGGCCCTAGTGGTTGTGGCAAGAGTACTTTACTGAATATTATAGGTGGATTATTAGAAGCTGATTCTGGTAATATAAATCTCGAATCTTTCCAATACGGAACGAAACCCCCAAACAAAGTAGTTGAAGTTCGTAGGAAGGGTGTAGGTTGGATTTTCCAAGACTTCCATCTTGTCGACAGACTTAGTGCTCTTGACAATGTAATTTTCAGTTTGGAATTATCTGGAATTTCAACAGCTGAAGCAGAAACTAGAGCACGCGAGGCTCTCGAGCGAGTGGATCTAGGAGATAGAATGAATTTCGTCCCTGACCAATTATCTGGTGGTCAGCAGCAGAGGGTTGCAGTTGCACGCGCAATATCCGGATCTAGAGCCTTGATACTGGCAGATGAGCCTACTGGCAATCTCGATGTCAAAAGTGGAGAGGAAATCATACATTTATTCAAGAATCTTTGCAAGAATGATGGAATATCAGTTTTGATGGTCACACACGATCCTATATTGGCGTCGATGGCAGATCGAATGCTTCTGTTGAAAGATGGAGTTACTGCTGCATCAGATATTCGTTCTGCTTGGGGAATTGAGGAGGTGAACTGATTGGATATTGGTTCGTTGTTTTCAGAAGTTATTCCTACAATGGCAATTGCATGGATCCTTGTTATAGTTATCATAATATCTTGGAAAATAAACAGAAGCATTGGAAGAAGTTTATATCGTTTGATTGAGCCATTAATTACACCTGATAAAAAGTTAATTTCAGAGAAAGAAGAATTTTCCTTTGAGGGATATGCCATAAATTGGTATCATTCGTTTCGAGCTACATGGTTGTCAGCTCCAAACAATATTCGTCTAGCAATGCAGAGTGCCTGGAGAGGTAGAGAGAGAGCATTAGCAATATTTTCTGGTGTATTCTTAGCTTCTCTTGTTATGACTACAGTTTTGGCCTATGCTGTCGGTCTAAATCAGGGATTCTTTCAATTCTCTTTGGAGAATGATGTATTTGATGCCAAAATAGATTTTCAAGAAGACCCAGAGGGTCTTTGGGAAGGTCGAACTAATGATTCGGAAGTTTGGGCGTCATTTTGTGATGATCTAACTGATAGACCAGAATTTTCAGATTGCGGCCTTGTATTTGGCCGTCAAGGAATAAGAGTTTCAGGATTTTTCGATCCTGACTTTGCAAATCCTCAACCACTGAATGTGGAAGCCGTGAATAGTACGACTTCAGATTGGACAAATGTAAGTTGGGATTTTTCTGAGGCTTCTGAGAATGGCCCTCCAATAAATGATCAAAGAACAATAAGATTCTATGGTGATGGGATATGGGATGGTGAACTTGGTGAACGGCATTCCAAATCAGTAATATTTGGAGAATGGCCATCTTCAGCTTCTGACGCTGAGGTGAATAGATCGATTGTTTTACCTTCTAAAATTGCTAGTGCAGCAGGCGTTGAAATAAATGATAAGATAGATAATCTAACCTTTTCTTACGTCATAGAAGTGTATGAAGTAGTGGATGCTTTACAGGCTTCTGAAGAATGTAATACCATTCTTGATCCTAATTTTGATGTTGAGCGATTATTTTGTAAGGATACAATGACCGTGACTAATCTTACCGTTGCAGCAATTTATGAGGAAGGAGATTTTGGCAATCCTACCTTGTTATTCCACCCATTGATGGTTACTGACTCAGTACTTAGTGATGAACAAAAACTGATTTTGATGCAAAGTGATCATGGATATCTGGGTGTTTCTGTTGATAGAAACCAACTTCCAACTTCTTCAACAAGGGCAGCAACCGATTGGCTTACAGATTTAGGAAGAGATCTAGAATCGGAGAGAGGTGAAGTTACAACTTTTGATCCGAATACGGGTAACGAAACAGGTACAGAAGAAGATTGGGTGCCTAAATATCATGAAATTGCCAACGGGTCGGGTATTGTTTTAATTTCAGTTGAATACGTAGATCTTATTTCTGGAACCATAAATTTCCTGAACATATTCTTGGGCATTATTCAAGTATTCGATTACATACTAGTTATACCAATAGTATTACTTTCATTTGTGGTACTGCTCTATGGACTAGTATTATCATTGGAGCAGCGAAGAAGAGAGGTAGCAATTCACAGAGTAATTGGTGGGACAGAGGAAACATTGTCTAGAATGATGATAATAGAGGTGTTTGCAATAAGTTCAGTTGCTTGGGCATTAGGATTTATCCTTGCTTCAGTTGCTGTTGATGTAGTTCTAAGAGCTGTAGGATTTCTCAGATTTACCGATGAAGGTGATTTCAATGTTAATCCTATTCTAAGTATTGGTTCAACTGTCGGAGTGGCTCTACTAACAATCGCAGTTGCTTATTGGAGAGGCTCTGTAACAACTCAAAAATTCCTATCAATGGAAATAGATGAAGGAGTGAGAAAAGTTAGTGTCCAGAGAGAACCATATTATCTTCTTCATTTGATAACTTTCATCATTGGACTGATTGCTTTTATCGAGAGTTGGATTCAATCTAATGGTGGATTTGGGCCAGTGGGTAATTCTGGACTAGTTACTAATTTCATCCTCAATGCTATTCTTCTTCTTCTTGGTCCATTCTTCCTTTGGATAGGAGGCGCTCTGGTCCTTTCCAGAATTGGAGCCGCAGGACCCCAGATTCTCAATCGTCTATTTGGTTGGTCTCCAGCAATTTCTGATATTCGTAGAGGTCTGAGTGGATCAGGATCAAGTAAGTCAGTCAGTCAGTTATCCTTGATTCTTTTACTTACATTGTCGATAGTTACTCTAGCAGCAGTTCAGGGACATACTGGTACAATGGTCGATGAAAGAACCACCAATGCTCAGAATGGTGCCGATTTAATGGTTCAATTTGATACATCTCTTACAGAGCAGGAAGCACGTAATCAAATCATGGAATCAATAGTTTCGATAGATGATAATGACATCACAGAAATATCTTCAATGACTTCTGTGGCTCAAACTATTACTAAAACAAAGGCAGAAGGGACTATGCTGATTACATGGGTTTTATTTGATGGTCATGAAGATACACTGATATGGGATCCACAGGCCATACCTGGTGATGATATTAATGAAATATCTGAAACTTGGAGACTCGGTGGTTACACAGCAGGTAGCGATGCTCGCAACTCTTTAGATAATCCTCCAATAGGAAAATCACTAACATTACAATATACTACATATGAAATTAATCAATTTGGATTACCTGTGGAAACCGGTGTTTCTGAGACTACAGTGAATTATGCAGGCCGTCATCAATGGGTACCTGGGATCTCGTCCATAGAATCAGATTCTGTAATTGTTATTGGTGAAAACACCTACAGAGAACTGGTTGGAAATCAGACAGTTGACTCACATACATCAACAACATGGATGTTTGAACTGTGTGATGAAAGTGAATCTGGATGTTCTAATGCTTTGGAGACATTGAGTGCTGATCTAAAGAGCAATACTGGAGTAGTATCAGCTTCCGATTGGTCTACTGCTCATGAGCAGAATGAGCGTAATGGTGGTCTAATATTTGGTACTCCAGGATTACTCAGTATGATGTTTGTTGTGGCGGCTTTGGCATCAATTTCTTCTGCATTCGTTTTCCTATCTCTAGTTTTAAGTCAGAGGAAAAAAGAGTTGGCGATTCTACAAGCAATAGGAGCTAGCCCGAATCAAGTCATTCGTCTAGTACTCTTTGAGATAATGTCAATACTTCTTATGAGTATGTTATTGGGAGTAACTCTAGGTCTAGCCGTATCAGAATCCTTCAATGGTTTCTTCAGCATATTTGGATTCATATTCCAGTTGTTCCTTGGTCAGAGTGTACCAATAGATAGAAACTTAATTTGGCCATGGGCAGAAATCATATTAGTCAATAGTCTAGTGCTAGTAGCAGTAGTGATTTCGCTTTTATTCACAACAAGAAGAGCGTTAGATTCAGACTTAGCTACTGTCTTGAAGGGAGAGTGATATTATGGACAAAGAAATACTCCGTGCAAATTCACTTTATCATATCTATGAGTCTAATGCGGAGGATGGAAACGTTGTTGCTCTAAGGGGACTAAGTATGGCAATGTTCGAAGGTGAAGCAGTTGCTGTAGTTGGCCCTTCAGGATCTGGGAAATCAACACTTCTGAAGTGCCTTGGCGGGCTAATGAAACCATCAGCAGGATCAGTAGAATTAGGTGGTACTAGAATTACCCGACTAACAGGTAAAAAATTAGTCAAATTAAGACAAGAAACTGTTTCTTTCATCTTCCAAGACTCCAACTTGCTTCCTCATCTAAATGCTATTGACAATGTTGCTCAGCCGTTGATCCATCAAGGTATTCTTGCGAGAACTGCGAGGCCAAAGGCCCAAGCTCTTCTTGATACTCTCGGGATGGGTGAGAGGTCATACGGAATGCCAGAAGAACTTTCTGGAGGTGAGCAACAAAGGGTCGCGATTGCTAGAGCATTAATTACAGAACCAAAACTAATTTTGGCTGATGAACCTACAGGAGCTCTCGATCCAATAACAAGTAGAGAAGTCTTAGAATTATTCAGACAGCTCCACAAGGAAAGTGATGTTTCATTCCTTTTAGTCACTCACAATCGAGAAGTAGCCTCTTTCTGTGAGCGTTCTTTAGAACTTAGAGAAGGGCGATTCATAGCTCAACATGGTACTGATGTTGACATTGGTGATTTGTCTGAATCGAGAGAATTAATCATTGATGATTCTGGGACAGTTACTCTACCACCTGATGTTTTACTTAATGTAGGTGGACCAGGGAGATTTGAGATATCTGATATCAAGAGAGATACCCTTCACTTAGATAGGGTAGAAAATGAGAAGATATCCGTATCTCCTGAAAATGGGAATATGGTGCTTTCATCTTCTTGCCCTGCTTGTTTTTATGATTATGGGGATAGCGAAGAACAACTATGTCCAAATTGTGGCTCAAGCCGACCTATGGTGCGTGAATCATAATATTAGAATACTGGCAGAGAGAAGTTTTGTGGCTTTGCAATTCCCAGATCATCGGGTAAATCTCTAATCTTCTTTGGTAAAGTGACAGGAATCATTTCTTTCCCAATTAGTGCTACTCTACTCTCTCTTCTGTCGGATAATACTTCCCTTCCAACCAATGGTGCTAGATTCCTTGAAAATTGCATAACCTCATCATGAGATGGCATATTTTCGATTGTGTGATTTGATTGTGAATTTCCTACGTAGATGTATCCCTTAGCCTCGATAAAATCCGGATCAGCAATATTATCTAGTCTGGCATAATCCTTCCAATGTCCTAAAGATTCGCCCTTGATTAGCGTATGTCTACAAACTGTTCTTGTATCTAGGCTGGGGAGAAGTTGTAGGGTTTGTTCTAATTTCTCAAAGGCTGACTGATCAAATTTTGGTTTGCATATTCTGTCAAATATTTCTTTATTAGGCGCATCTACGCTAACATATAGTTGAGTTGGCAGTGTATCCAGATTTTCAATTACTTTAGGTAATGAGCCGTTTGTTACAAGAAATGTTGAAACACCATGCTGATGACAGATATCTAAAAATTCACCTAGCCTAGAATATAGAGTCGGTTCACCATTGAGTGAAATCGCAACATGCTTAGGGTCTTGAGCATCTAGCCATTTTTCTCTAGGTACTGTAGGGTGTCCTCCAAAACCTGTAATTAACCTTCTATGAGCCTTTACTGATTGAAGGAACAGCTCATAAGGGTCATCATCAATCTTGTTTAGAGTATCCGAATGTGGCTCTCTCCAGCAGTATGTACATGCTAGATTACAGGTATCTACATTAGGAGCCATTTGCATGCACCCATGACTCTCAATACCATAGAACGTGCCCTTGTAACAGGATCTATCAGCAATCAGGCTCTGTTTAGTCCAGTGACAAACTTTGACTCCTCCATGTTCCCCGACTAGATGATAACTCTGTTTTGCTAGACGAGCAGCAATTCGTGGCTCAATCTTAGTCACAGGGCTTTGCATAGGCATCAACTCGGACATCAAATCCTACAGAGAGGCTGTGTCAGATGAGTCTTCGAATGAAGGTTTAGATTTCAATACTATGTATATCTTAGATTCTAGCGTCGGCGAATGGATTATGACTTAATTCATACACGCATAGCATGATGAGCACATTATTAGAAGCAGATACTTACCTCATAAGGAAAAAATTAATGAAGATTTTAGGTGAAGAATTTCACATCTATCCTGATGATAATCAAGAGGACTTAATTGGATATTCGAAACAAAAAGCATTGAAGTTGAAAGAGGATATTAGAGTATTTTCTGATGACTCTGAGTCTCACGGCATTTTGAAAATTAAGGCACGTGGAGTTCTTGATATATGGTCGCAATCTTATGACTTCACAGATTCAAATACTGGCGAAAATATAGGAGGGATACAGCGTCAGGGAGGTAAATCAATACTTCAGGACTCTTATTCTCTTTATGATTCTAATAATCAAAAATATGGTGAGATTAAAGAAGACAGTATGATGAATGCGCTCATTCGTCGTTTTGTACCATTTGCAAAATTCGCTTTCCCTCAAAAGTTTGCATTATCTTGCCCAGGTCATTCACCAATTCATTTTACACAGAAGATTAATCCGATAATTCAAAAGCTCACGGTAGAAATTCCACCCGGAAATCAGATAGATCGTAGAGTTATATTGGGTGCTGCTATGATAATAATCGCTATCGAAGGAAAGCAAAATTAATTTTTCTTTTGATTTGATGTTGATAATTTCTTATGCCATTATGGAACCATTGAAATAGGAATGGTCTAGGCCATCTTTAATGGCGCAGGATAGCATACCAGAGGCTCTGACCTTTGATGACGTACTTTTGTTACCTGCTGAATCAGCAGTATTGCCTGCTCAAGTGAAGTTAGAAACTAGACTTACATCTACTATTTCTCTGAACATACCAATCTTATCAGCAGCAATGGATACTGTAACCGAATCTCGTATGGCTATTGCTTTAGCCCAAGCGGGCGGCATTGGAGTTATACATCGTAATATGAGTATAGAAGCACAAGCTTCGAAGGTTAATTCAGTAAAGAGATTTGAGTCAGGTTTGGTTCTTAACCCTATTACTATTACTCCAGATACTACTATTGGAGAAATGCGTCAATTAAAAGATAAACATGGTTTTTCTGGATTACCTGTAATTGATGAGGATAATACATTAGTTGGAATTATAACTAATCGCGATATTCGATTTGTAGATGATGATGATCAACTTGTTTCTTCAATGATGACTACTGATCTAGTAACAGTTCCTGAACATGTAGATCCTGAATTTGCCAAGAAATTACTTCATCAACACAGAATTGAGAAATTACTAGTTGTGGATTCTGATGGTAAATGTACAGGAATGATGACTGTCAGAGATATTCAACGTAGTCGAGATAATCCTAATTCATGTAAAGATCAACATGGCCGTTTACGTGTTGCAGCAGCAACAGGTACTGGAGAGAAGGGCATTAAACGAGCCCTTGCATTATTTGAGGCGGGTGCCGATGCAGTTGTTGTAGACACCGCTCATGGTCATTCACATGGTGTCTTACATACCGTTGCCCAGATACGTGAAAAAGCAGGACCAGATGTTCAGATAATTGCAGGAAATGTGGCCACAGGAGCAGCTGCTGAGGCTTTAATCTCAGCAGGGGCTAATTCCATAAAGGTAGGTATAGGACCTGGTTCAATTTGTACAACAAGAATAGTCTCAGGAGTAGGTGTGCCCCAATTAACTGCAGTACAGAGCGTCGTTGCGGTCTGCAAGAAGTTCAACATTCCGGTTATTGCAGATGGTGGAATTAAATTTAGTGGAGATATTGCTAAAGCAATTGCAGCTGGTGCTGATTGTGTTATGGTTGGTAGCGTTCTTGCTGGAACCGATGAAGCTCCTGGTGAAGTAATTCTTTACCAAGGAAGATCATACAAGGTATATCGAGGAATGGGTTCAGTAGGTGCAATGAGTAAAGGTGCCCATGATCGATATTTCCAATCAGAACAGGGAGATACAAGTAAGTATGTTCCAGAAGGAATTGAAGGAAGAGTCCCAGCACGGGGGCCTGTTGAGAATGTCATTCACCAATTAACTGGTGGTTTACGTTCAAGTATGGGTTATACAGGAAATCCAGATATATCTTCAATGAGAGCCAATTGTAATTTTGTTCGTATAACTAACGCAGGATTGTCTGAATCTCATGTCCATGATGTAGAAATCACTCGCGAAGCCCCGAATTATCGAAGGTGAGTAAATGGAAACCTTAGTCCTAGGAGGAGGCTGTTTTTGGTGTGTAGAAGGTGCTTTATTGGGATTAAAAGGTGTCACACAAGTCATTCCAGGATATAGTGGAGGCCATACTGTTAGTCCAACATATGAAGAAGTGTGCAGTAAGAAAAGCGGTCATGCAGAGGTTGTTGAGGTTTCTTTTGATGAGAAGATCATTCCTAGAAGAATATTACTTGAAGTATTCTTCACATGCCATGACCCGACTCAACTTAATCGTCAAGGAAATGACATAGGGCCTCAATATCGCAGTGTTGTTTTTTATAAAAATGAAGACGAAAGAATCGATATTGAAGAAGTAATAGGTTATTTACAACAAAATTTTGTTGATGATATAGTTACTGAGGTCAGCCCTCTAATTAACTTCTTTATTGCAGAAGAAATACATCATAATTATTTCGCAAATAATCCTAATAATCCATACTGTGCAATGGTTGTTAGTCCTAAGATATCAAAGACTAGAGCGAAACATGCCTCGTTATATAAGTAGATAATTCTCAATCTGATAACCTGCTCATCTATGAACGAACCTCGTTATTATATGTTTTATCTTGAGTAATATTCAACTATTGTAGAAAGTGCAATGCTTGTTATGGCGACAGGTGCGACCAGTGAAAATACGCCATCTTATGACAAGGCTTGGACCATACATGCAGCAATAATAGGTTTGAATACTGGTAATATTCTTTTTCAGGGTTTAGAATTAGAAGACTCAAATCCTGATATGGTAGTTGTTGCTGGTCTTACAATATTATGTGCAGCTCTCCCATTCCAAGCTATATTTTTCCTAATAAATTCATATATTCAAGAATTTGATGGTATGCATGAATTAGAATATGCTATGTTAGAAAGATTATTGATAATATGCCAAGTCATATCTTATTCATCACTTATAGGGATAGCAATACTAATGAGTAACACACATCATTATATGGGTCTTGCATTTATTGTTTCTGCAATCTTAGCAATTTTATTCTTAAGAACAGCCTCTAATCAAGCCGATACACTATCAAGAATGACAAGATAGTAGAAAGGTGACATTCATGGTAGATGATGTTTCAGTTAGTATTATGTCGGACGCAATATATTTGCCCACACTCCCCCCTTCATCACCTTGGGATGCATACTTATTGCTTCTTTTAGTACCGTTTTTATTACGACTTTTTCTTGTTGCACCGCCACTTATTGATTTGGTAAATACATATGCACCACCAGGTGGTAGAACCCAACATGTCAGATGGTTTCTTGGAAAAATGGAGAAATTACCTGTTGATGGTTTTTGGAAGATTGTATTGAACGAGATCCTTTCTTTCATTTTACCGGCTTTATTAGCATTAACTGCAAGACTTGCAGTCGATGGAGATATTGGTTGGGAAACTTGGGCCGATACTCCCGATTTCGGTATATTCCTGTTATTACTGGCAGGTTCAATATGGTTGATTGTTGACTTTGGTAAAGTTACTCGCTCAAGAAAAAATATTCAGGCTCTAGCAAAATATAATCTGGCTACTGCAAAAGCTCTTGTTGAGGGCGCGGTAGTTGGTCGGGAGTTCCTTAGAACAATAGATGAATTTACAATACCTCGTCCTTGGAGAGAAGTTATTGATATTTCAGAAGACTTAGATGGTATTCATAAACCTCAGAAAACTAACCTATTACACGATATGGTCACAAGTCTTCTTGATAAAGGAGCCGATATGCTCGAAGAACTTTTAGTTCAAGTCAAAGATCCTGCATCTGGTATGATTGAAAAAATCGATAATCAAATCAAAGATCGTATAACTAAGCAAGTGCAAGCATCTTCTAGGTCACTTATTAGAGACATATTTTTCTCAATAGCACCTATTATTGTATTGATAGGCCTTCAAAGATTCATTGGTTAAAACTCGAACTCTTTTCGAATAACAACTTTTCTTTAGGCGAGGCAACTAGAATCCATCCTATCCCAAGAATAATTTGAATAATTGCCGATAGTGCAATAACTTCTCTTAATTGTAATAATTCATTTTCTAGAATATATCCTGCTGTTATCGCTGATAAACCCATCATGAGAGTAAGTGCGAGAACGTCAGCACCCGCCACTCTACCCATCCACTCATCTCCTGCTCTTTCTTGTGTCAATGTTGTAGATTGAACCCAATTGAAACCACTGGCGGCATGGCCTATGAATATCATAATTAGTAGTAATTTGCTCCATTCCATTTGTGCAATAACCATATAGGATATTCCAGAAGTCCCTACTGCTAGACCTATAAGATATGGTTGCAACTTCTTTTTAGTCATTAATTTTCTTCCTGCTAAGGGACCAAATCCTGAACCAAATCCTCTAGCCATGAATAATATTCCTATTCCTGCTGCAATATCTCCAAAACCTGCTTCTGTTCCTATCAATATTAGGAGAAATATTTGAGCACCACCTCCTGATGACCAGAGAGCTTTTGCTCCTACCAATCTTCGAATCTCTGGTTTTCCAAGGATATATTTCCATCCATCTGTTATTTCTTTAACCACAACTCCTAGAGTTGCTGGTTTACGTTTAGTAGTATCAGGCCCACCATGAGGAAGTGTCATTATAAAAATTGCAGCAATAAGAAAAGTCATTGCATCTATCATTAATGCTGTTGTTATGCCATATTTTGCAATAGTCAGGCCTCCTATCGAGGCACCTATTCCTAGTGCTAGTGACCATCCTCCTGAATTTAGCGCATTGGCAGTCAGTAATTCTTCATCTGTGCATATGTTAGGAAGATATGCGTATTCTGCTGGATCAAATACAGCTCTCGTGGCTACCATTGTAACAGCTAAGAAATATACTGAGACTAGGCCATATTCTAGCAAATTAAATTGTAATACTATAATTAAAACAAAACATGAAGCAAGATCTGAGAAAACCATCAATCCTTTGCGCGAATATCTATCGGCTAACATTCCCGTGAATGGAGTCATTGCGGCTAGAGAAAAACTTCTTGTAGCCAGAACACCGGCAATTGCTAGAGGTGAATTATTACTCGCCTCTCCAGCCAATATGAATAATGCAATAACCGTGAACCAGTCGCCAATTAGTGACATTTCTCCTGCTAAAAAGAGACGACGAAATGAGTGATTATTTCTGAGTATGTCCAGATACCCAATATCGCCCATAACCTCTCGCATAACTTATTCATTATCATACTGCTCCCCAATCATAACTCATAAGACTAAACTGCTCTCGCCAGCATCATGGTTGAAGACCGCCTAGTATGGATTGATCTAGAGATGACTGGATTAGATCCCGATGAAAATACTATTATTGAAATTGCCACCATTGTCACCGAAGCGGATCTTTCTATAGTAGCAGAGGGGCCAAGTTTCGCGATTTCTGTTTCTGAAGAGGACTTAGCGAAAATGGATGAATGGAATGTATCACATCATACTCAAAATGGTCTGATAAAGAGAGTAAGAGATTCTGAAACTAGTATGTCAGATGCCGAAATTGCAACCCTAGAATTTTTACAATTACATTGTCTAGCGGGAGTTCCTCCTCTATGTGGTAATACCATTGGACAAGATAGAAGATTTTTAAGAAGATATATGCCAACACTTCATTCATTTTTCCATTATCGGAGTGTTGATGTAACCAGCATTAAGGAATTGGTTAGAAGATGGTATCCAGAATTACCTAAATGGAAAAATAATTCAGGCCATAGAGCATTAGGTGATATCCGTGGTAGTATCAATGAACTTTCCTATTATCGAGAACATATTTTTACTAAGCAATAGTTCTAAAACTTTAGAGAATGGTGGTCTTTTGCTTTAAGTCATAAGTTAGTTTTTAGACATTATTATCATCCCAATATACATGAAACATAGTATTTCTATATTATTAGCAATTCTTATGGTGTCTACAACTTTATCTGGTTGTGCTTCAAATGATAGTATAACAGAGACCAATAATGACATTGATGAGTTACAAAAGAATCAGGACGAATTAACCACTTTATTAAATGCCTTGATCAATGAAAATATAGAGTTAAGGAATGACCTTAACGCACTCAACAACTCCTCGAATTCAATGATGTTGGAAATAGATGAACTAACAGAACAAAGATTAGAATTACTCTCTCAACTAAGTTCTAGTGACTATAATAATTCTGCACTTTACAACATAATGGTTGATCAGACTCTTGAGTTGGCTGCATTACAATTACTTCTTGAAGAAGAAGGAGAAGCAATAGATAGTTTAGATTCTGCTTTAGACTCTGCCAAAGAATCTCTTCAAGAATTGTCTGATCGGACTATATTGTACCGCCCACTTCCTAACGTTGATTGTCCATCAATAAGTTCAGGTATTACTGTAATCTCAGGTTTTGATGACGGGACAGGTAAAGGAGAACCCGATGATGGCATTCTTCATCTTGATGAGGGGACTCATAGCTTTTCATTTTGTAATACTGTATTTGATAGATTAACAGATAATCTAGTCTTACCTCCTGGAACTTCAGGCCTTACTTGGATAATTGAGTTAGATGAGGTTGTATTGTTTACAGGTAGTAATGGTTCAACAGGCCTTGAATTGTGGGTAAGTGATGGAACTAGAGAAGGAACAAAATTAGTCAAAGACATTCTTCCAGGAGTTTATTCCAGTGGCTTAATTGATCCTGTAAGATTTGGTGATGGTATATTATTTGCAGCAAGTAATGGCATTAATGGAAGCGAATTATGGTTTTCAGATGGGACTGAATCAGGAACTTACATGATTAAAGACATTAATCCAGGTTATGGAAGAGGTCTTTTGTCCTCCGCAGTTAATGGTTACTCTTCACTCATAACAATTTCACGATCAGGTGCTTATTTCAGAGCGACGAACGGTATCAATGGTACTGAATTGTGGTTCACTGATGGTACCGAAGCAGGTACGAATATGGTTTCTGATATTTATCCAGGCTCTTCTGAGAGTATACCCGGTTCTTTGATGACCATCGCAGACATTGTTTACTTCTCAGCAAATAATGGTGCCAATGGTACTGAATTATGGAAAAGCGATGGTACTGAATCTGGTACAATGATGATTCATGATATTAATCCTGGCGAAGCCAGTAGTAGCCCTTCTCAGATGACTGAAGCTGGAGGAATCATATATTTCTCTGCTAATGATGGTATTGTTGGTCAAGAATTATGGAAAACAACTGGACTATCATCTACTACTGTATTAATCAAAGATATTCGTAATGGTTCCTATGGCAGTTATCCTGGTGATTTCATTGAGTTTAATGAGAAGTTGTATTTTACTGCAGGATCATATAGGGATGACTGGGAAGTAAGCACAATTGAGCTCTGGACTAGTTCTGGCGATAATGAAACCACAAATCGTTTAGGGCAAGATCAAGAATGGTTCGGGGACGCTCAAACATTGACTATCTATCAAGATAAATTGTTTATGTCACTGAATACCTTTGTAGCTTCTTGGAGAAATTATGCTTCTTGCATATGGGAAGGTAATGAGGAAGCAGTTTCTAGTGGTTTAGACGATTTATGGTATTGTACCGATCCACTTTTTGATCACTGGAGTGGTGAAAACATATCAGAAATAGAGGATAAATGGAATTATTGCGAATATGATAGTATGAATGGTGAATGGTATTGTACTGATTTTATTGAACAAGATGCTGCTAATGAGTTCTTATATAATCAAGAAAAACATATAGAATTTGACTTTTGGATTAATTTCTTTACTGGTAGTGAACCGGCACTTTCAGATGGTACTTTGAATGGAACTTATTTGATAAAAGAAATTGCACCTTGGACTTATGGTAATCTAGATGATGATGGCGACCCATTTTGGTTTAATTATAATTCAATGAATTACGGTATCTTTAGTTCCGATCCAGAAGTTCTTGATGATGTTGTTTATTTCTTTGCTTGGACTCCAGAAACTCATTTTGAGTTATTTAGAACAGATGGAAGTGCTGATGGCACCATATTGGTCAAAGACTTATATCCTGGATATTTTGAGTCGGAAATGCCAACAAGTTTGACTACATTGGAACATATGGATTCAGTAGTATGGTTTGGAGATGACCCTGAATATGGAGTCCAATTAAGGATTTATTACGAAGGCACGGGAACATATTTCTGAGAAATAATAATTAGATTCACTTGAGACGTTAATATGAGTGAATTTAACACCTCTAATCTCGATCAGTTGAGTAAAAATGTAATTTCTAAAATGAGAAATTTTTATGATATTTCTGGAAACAAGATTTTCAACAATAATGAATTATTGACTTTATCTAAAATACCAATTTCTTATCTCTCTAGGAATTCTATATCTAGACATGGACTTACTACCAATTTAGATAAATCTATGAGAATTAGTAGCGATAACTGTCAGGTTCGTCTAAATTATCATTTATTTCAAGAAGGTTATCTTGATTATGCAGAATTTGTTCTTTTTCATGAGTATATTCATTGTCTAGGTAACTTTTCCCATAACAAGGAGTTTCGTATCTTAGAGGGTATTTGGCCTAACAAAAAAGAAATGAATATTCTTGGTAAGAAATTAACTAAAGAGTTACAAGATTGTAGATCTAATTGGGCTTGGACTTGTTCCAAGTGTGGTTTTATTGTTAAGAAAAGTACTCGAAGATTTAGGAACAATTATTTCCATAAAGAATGTAAAGGTAAGTTACAAAATATTCCCATCATTCATCCCACCATATTGGAACATTAAACCAGTTTTGGTGTTCAAATGGTCTATCTAAAGTTGGCAAGGTAAGTGTCTGATACCCGGCAAATATAGTCATACCTAAAGATGCACATGGAGATGGTAAGTAATCTTCTCCAGTTTCAGTAACCACTAACTGAATTGTATGTCCTTTTGGGATTATTACATCCATTGGGTTGAATTCCATTAGCATTCTATAATTCGTCATTGGAGATGTTGGAAGAGCTTCATATCCTCCATCTCTATATCTGACATCCATGGTTGCGTGCCCTAATCTTAAACCAGTTGTACCATCATACATTGTTATGAACAATTGTCCTCCGTTGCACATATTTGTTCTTGCATCAATATGCAATGTTGGCAACCCTGAGATATGTATATCATTTGTCATTGGTGGACTTGTTATTGTCATTGACTGCTGTGAATTAACAGTTCCTAACATTCCTCCATCCCAATCAGCAATTGCATACTGTATATTCTGAGTATCTTTCGCAGGCCATGTTTCTTCAATATGCCACCTTCCATCATTTCTCTGAACTTGAACATATGATTCTGGTTCATCTCCAATTCCTTTGAGATAATATTCAAACCATGGAAACAACTCTACTGCCCAGTCCATTCTTGTAACATTTGGAAATGCTTCTGCTCCGTATCCTGATTCCAGTCCTTCATGGACAGTTTGTTGGTCGGGATAATTATGCCCCCATTGTCCAGCAATAGTTCTGACATTTATCCCTGCGTCTTTTAGAAGTTGATGAGTCGGAAATGCATGGTATGGATCAACATTCCAGTCTTGTAGCCCCCAAACAATGTATACGCTTCCATTATAGTTGTCAATTACATCTTGCAAGTGATACCTTTCGTCCCAATAGTCATTCCATTCATCTCCTCCAAATCCAGCACCCAACCATGTAGTGAATGGACTAACAGGCCCTATTGCATCATCTGTACAAAGTCTCATATCATCGCTCGATGCATCAGTAGTTGCACCTTCATAGAGCACATCATATAGCATTGCTCTTGCTTCGCTAGAACCATTCCTGTAGAACATTTGCTGAACACCTATCGATCCTGATATGGGGACAATGGTTTTGAGGTGCTCAGAAGGATTCTGTGCTGCTTCCCAATTTGTAGTTCCTGCATATGATTTACCCATTAGACCCACATTCCCATTAGACCATTCTTGTTCACCAAGCCAATGGACTGCTGCTTGTATTCCTATTTGTTCTCCAAGTCCTTTTACATCTTGACAATGGGTTGATTTTCCAGTTCCAAAAGTTGAAATTTGAGCTAGAGCATAACCTTGAGGTACAAATTCTTCTAGTACCCAAAGTCCGACCCCTGCATCTGGCACTGTATTTGGATTCGAATCATCTCCTACGATTCCTTCTCCTCCAAAGTCATAGTATGGATGAACAGTTGCAATAACTGGAACCTTTGTTCCATTTGGAACTTCTGGCATCCATAAAGATACATGCATAAGAGCTGGCTCAGGATATCCTACGTCCTGTTCTGATGCTGGCAAATCAACTTCTACAAAAAATTCTTCTGGACCCGACCAAGAGTACAAATCTTCGACTGGTAATTGACTTCTCCATCCTGTCATATTTAGTTCCATGTTGTATCTTTCATTAACCGGTGTTTCCCACCATTCATATTCTGATTTGCTAAACCCTCCTGGTCCCGCTGCTGACCATATTGTAGAACTAATAATTAAACCGATTATAACAATTGTAGAGATTAGAATACCTAGTTTTTCTTTTTTACCTAAATTATTTAGGAATGGATTATTTAGAATCAAGGATGATCTTTTATCCTCAATAATCTCGGCATCCAAGACCTCGTCCATAACCTCTGGGGTTGTATGATAGCAGATTATCGTAGTGCCCCAGTGTCATGAATCATATCTTGACAGTTTCAATATCTAGAACTAAATGATCCCAATGAGGTGCATATGATTTAATTTTGTTAATTTCTATTTTCTTAACTTTATAGTTCGAACTAATTCTTTCTAACATATACATTGTTTCATTCACTAATTTTTCATGGTTTTCTGCAGGAGCCAGACCATGTATATGCAGAACCCCTCCCTTGTCTTTTAGGCAGTTCAATGCAACATCATAAGATTCCTCTGCTGTCGGCAGGAGGCCTAATATCACTCTATCTGCAGTGTTAGACAATTCTCTACTCGTAATTCTATTGTCACCTTCATATATTGTACACCTTTCTTCCACCTTGTTATTTCTTAAATTAAATTCTAGAGCATTGATTGCATTAATATTCCATTCACAAGAATATACATGTTTGGCCTTACTTTTAACTAAGATAGGTAAGCTATAATATCCAATTCCAGAAAATAAATCTACCACAATCTCATTCTCAGATACAATCTCTCCCATTCTTCTACGTTCGTTAACATTACCAGAAGAAAACATGCATTTAGTTAAGTGATATCCATATTTTATCCCACTTTCTTTTCTTATTACCCAATCATCTTCTCCTACTAACATTTCTAATGTCGATTCTCTTTTTTCTCCAATAATTTCTCCTAGTCTTGCTAATCTTTGAACTTCTAAGCCACAGCATACTTGTAACCAGAAGTCTTTGCAAATGAAAGGGTGCCAATGTTCCCCTACAAAAGCTGAATTTGGTAGTAATGCTACATCTGCAAATTTTTCCCAACGTTTGGGAATATCATTTATTAAAAATTCTATATTTTCTTCATTTGTACAATTCTTTGTAAGATAAGATTTCACAAAATCTCGAAGCCGCAGGTGAGGATGAGACATGCTTATTCATCCCGTCCGAGACGCAGGATGGATTCAGACTTATGGTAGATGACTTCCCCGAATAATCTATGCAACGCCTAGTAGTGTTACTGGTTTTGTTGTTACTTTCTCCAATTTCTTTAGCATCTCCTCCTCCCGGTGAGCCAGAGGTTACAAATGATATTTGTTCCACCTGGAATAGTTCAGATGGGATTTGTGATGATTATCAATCAATTTTAGATGGTTCAACCACTAATGAATGGATTAAATCATCAATCAATGTTAATGTTGATACTGCCGAGACCGTATCATTGACAATATCTACTGCAATACACGAACTTTCACGTTCCGATTTAGATTTAGATGATTTAGATTTAGAAGGTGATAGCGATTTAGATGATGGTATTCCTGCGGACTATATACGAAATTATCTTGATTTTGAGAGAAATGGATTAACTGTTGAAGAAAGGATGATTTCTTTAATTCAGACAAATATGAGGGAATATATTGAAGATAACTTTGAATACACTGATAGTTCACTTTTGAATACTATATCTTCTATTGATTTTTCTTCAGAAAATAATCTAGAATGTACTTATACGAATTCTTTAGATTCTACTGATGAAGTAAATGGAATTCCTAATGATCCATTTAACCCCCCTATTTGTTTTAGAGGCGTATTTGAGTTAGTACTTAATCCAGATAAATTAGGCCTTACAGAAGATACTGGAAATATCAATAGAGTTATAGAAGGTCTACTACTGATGGGAGGCGATATTAGTTCTTCATTTAATGCTAAAGCTCTGGCAGGACATTATGTTGAATTGACAGTATTCCCCCCCTCCTATTCTACTACCTATCAGGTCAATCATCCTGGCGTTCTAATTATCAATAATTATCCCAATCAATCCCCTCAAGGATATGGTTATTTATACTTAGATAATACTAATCCTGATTCTCTTGACAATAGTATTTCAGCAGATCTTGATATGCGTATTAAGAATCGAAATGCAGATTCAGTTCTTACAATACTCGAAGAATATCGACCTTCTCTAACCATTGATATTGTAATTGATGCTAGAGATTCTAGTAATACTGAGATTGAGATTCTCTTATCTATTCATCATCTTGACTCAGATACTCTAAGTAACTGGATTATTGATTTTAATGAAGGTGGTATGAATTTACCTCTTATTACTTCTGATGGGATTAGAATGCTTAATAATGAATTAGAAAAAGACTTAACAGATTTACTTGATGGTATCCCAATTGATGATTTATCATCAGGGTTCTCGAAACTTTTTGGTTCTGAGATTCACTTTACTCCTCCGATTTTTTCGCCATCTAATATGGAAGGAGGGTTAGATTTTCGTCATCGTACCGGCGAAACTTGTGATGAATTGTTAGAAGTTAGATACTGCTTGTATGATGATGACCCATCGGCGATTATGTCGGGTGATTATCCAATATTCCTTCAATCAGATTCTCAACCAGTTCAAGTTCAAGTTTCTGAAATAATTGAGAATATGTTGGGTTCCAGTTTAGGTGATTTATCAACTCTTGATTTTTCTATAATTAATGATGAAGATTTAGCAGCAGCTATGAGTATTATAGAAGTTGAATTTTCCACTAATCCATATTGGCTGCAAGATTTACTACCAGAGGATTTTCCAAATACAGATATTAATCTAGAATTGATTCTTCCAGAATGGATAGAATCAACAATAGGTGAAAATTCAGTTCTTGAAGTCCGTTCTTCTTTTTATGAACATACAACATCTAATAAGATTGGTTTTGAAGGAACTAGAAATTTTGATTGGAATCATCCTATTTGTTTGCATTCGATTCCTTGTGAAGATAATTCAAGTGACTTAATATGTTCTTCTAGCCAGGGTACATGCATTACTTCAAAAGCCGAGATTTTCATCAATAATGTCGCAATTAATGAATTAACAGGTTCTATAAAAATTGATTTCGAGGCGGAATTAACATTGTCTATTCATCGCATCAGAGTTGACTTAGGAGAAGATGAAATTGAATTAAAACCGATACCCTCGGATCTCATACGCAGAGCGATTGCAGTAGGCGATAGAAAACCATCCTACTACGTTTCAGATGAGTATCATGAAGGGGGACTTCTGGGTGGCTCAGAAGTCAAGGCGCCAATAGATTTTGGAAATGGGAACAAAATTAATCTAACAATATCTAATTCTGGAATTAAGGATTTTGTCAATGATCTTAACGACATATATCCTTCAATATTAGATGAGAATAAGATATCTGGTTTCCCTTTAGATATGGGTTTTGGTAAATACGAATTAAATGCCAATCTCGAATCCACTCCCTTTGTGTTTCATTCAGAAATTTATGAAATACCTGATACTCTAACTCCTTCTGATTTGGATCCAATTAATTTTTCTGCATCAATTAAAAATGCAGAAATTAGTATATCTTCTGTTGATAATCAGATTAATTTAGACATCCATCGGTCATACATTAAAACTAGTTTGAATGCTCTAGAATGGCCCTTTGGTGACCCAATAACTAGTGATTTCGGCCTTACATTTTCCAATTCTCAGATGCAGCAGCAGATATTTCCATTAATGGAACATACAGTATTTGGAACTATACGTTCTTCATCTCTGATTATTATCCATATGCCAGATGAATTAAGATTCACATCATTTGAGAGTTCAAATGGATTAGGTGATATTTCTGAGATTAACGGTCGCCAAGTATTGACTTATCTTACTCCTATATGTCCCGACTCTAAAACATGGGATAATTGTAAAGAAAATTCAGATACTGTGACTTATAGTCTTGAATATAGTTGGTCATTTATATTTAAGGAATTGATAACTTATGTAATAATCATCTCTGCTATATCTAGTTTATTTATGGTTCGTTTTTTGAGAAAACGGAAGGAAAAGATAATCCAAAAACTAATACTTGAAGAATTAGAAGACAATAAACTCACTGAAGCAGCAGCTGTGGCCGAATTTGGAGCTATGGATTCTCCAGTATTAATGGTAGAAGAATCGTTTTTCGAAGATGATTAATTTTCGTCAATCAGATTATCTCGGATTGTATCTTTTCTGCCATCTCTTTTCCTATTCCTGGAACCTTCTTTAATTCATCTAATGATGCATATTTAATCTTCTTATAACCTCCAAAATGTACTAATAATGATTGAATTTTCTTAGCCCCTAACCCCTCTATATCTTCTAATGGATTTTTCAATGATGATTTAGCTCGTCTTTTCCTATGATATTTATTTACAAACCTATGTGCTTCATCTCTTGAGTGAATTAGAATCCTTCCTTTCCTATCAAGTATAAGTGGTTCTCTTCCTTTACGATATACTGATTCTTCTTTTTTTGCCAAAGCTGCAATTGGAAATACGTCACTTAATCCCTGTTTCTCTAAGACTCTATGAATTGTATCAAGATGTGTCTTTCCTCCATCGAGTAAGAGTAAGTCGGGCCATTCTTCTTGTTTTTTTGTCCACCTTTCAACAACCTCAGCCATCATCTTTAGGTCATCTAATACATCCGTTTTAACTCGATATGTCCTATATTCATTCTTTGCGGGTCTCCCTTTTCTAAGAACAATTGATGCCCCCACTCTTTCTGAGCCCTGAAGTTGCGCCATATCAAAACAAACAATATGGTCTAATGATTCTAATTGTAATAATTTGGCTCCATCATCTGCTGCCATTTGTTCTAAATTTCCTTTTTTCTTATTTTTATGTCTCACAACCTGGAACTCAGCATTTTGAGTTGCCATTCTTTGTAATTTTGCCAACTCTCCTTTTTTGGGCACTCTTGTATCTACTTTTTTACCTCTTCTATTTTCAATCCATTTTTGCATAACTTTTGTTATTGGGACAGGCAAGAGTATTGTTTTTGGTGGCTTCCTATCTGAATAATGTTCAGACAGAACTAGAGATATAGATTCTGAGATATCCCCTCTATGTATTAATGGATAATTTACTTCTCCTTGAATTCTACCTTCTTTAGCATGTAGTATTACTACTACAGCCACATCATCTCGAGAACCAAAACCTACTGCATCACAATCTTGATAAAATCTAGAATTCATAATTTGCTGTGATATAATTGTCTGTATAGAAGATATTAGATCTCTAGTTTTTGCTGCATTTTCATAATCCAAGTTTTCTGAATATTTCTCCATATCTTTGTTCAATTCTTGAATTAGTTTTCCTGCATTTCCATCCAGAACTTCCTTAGCAGCAGTAACTAATTTTTCATAACCTTCCGGATCTAAGCATGGGCCTCTACAAAGTCCAATATGCATTGCTAGGCAGCCATCTTTTCCTCGACAATCTTCATCTCTTATCCCAAAATATCTTCTAATTAGTTGTATTACTCTCTTTGCTGCTCCTGCATCTGGAAATGGTCCCCATCTAAGATCCTCGTCAGAGGGAAACCTAGTATAGATAATTCTTGGATATTTTTCATTTGTAATACAAATATATGGGAACGACTTATCATCCTTCAACATAGAATTATATCTTGGTTTATTTTTTCTTATTAGTTCTCTTTCAAGAACAAGTGCCTCAGCAGGGTTTTGGGTAACAATAAAATCTATATTTTCAGCTCTTTGCATAAGCTTTGGGATCATTTTCCTATCGGGATTTTTAGAAAAATATGATTTCACTCTTTCTTTGAGATTATTTGCTTTCCCTACATACAATATACGCCCGTCTTTTTGTTTGAAAAGATACACTCCGGGATTAGCTGGAAAGTCCAAATCTTTACTCCCGATTGACATAACTGTATGATGCGGCGTAGGTGAATGCCCATGAACCCTAGACCTGTTCGAGGGTCATGCTCAGTGACGCCGAGAGACGCATTCTTTCCGAACTTTCTCAGTTTTCAGAGAAACTTGAGACAAGTTGGGACGTCCCTCGTGGTCTTTCATTACCTGGGCTAGCAGACTCTCTTGGATTAGTCCGCTCTAGCCTTCACAAGCCTTTAGCGAGACTCGAAGAATCAGGATATGTATTTACTCGTATAGCTCATGTTATAGGCGGGGGCTCTAGAAAAAGAACTGTTGTTCATATATCTTCAATTGGTCGTTCAAAAGTAGAATCTTTTGATATTGAATTTAAGAACAAAATTCGTAAGATACATGGAGAAATACCAATTCTAACTCAAATATTTGGTAGAGATAAAAACACTCATGAGTTGTCTGAGAAAATACTTAATTGTCACAAAATATTCTTAACCGGATTACCAGGTATCGGCAAAACTAGTCTTGCCAGAAATGTGGTTGAAGAAGTTCTCAATCAAGGATGGACTGTTAGGTGGGCAACTTGTTATTCTAACACCGACGTTTCTCATATCTCTAAGCAATGGACTGGAGAAAATTCTCCTCGTAATAAGTCCGCCTTTTCTTCTTATGTAAGCAAAAAAAAGACTCTTCTGATTATTGATGAGATACAAGAAATCCATCCTCGTCATATTAATGATATGAGAGAGTTTTTACTAGAACTGGATGATAGTAAATCCTCAATTCTAGTTATTGCTCGTTCTCCAAATCCTTTTTCTTCAATAGAGGGTTATTCTGATTATCGTTTATCTGGTATTTCGGAACAGGATGGCCGCTATCTTCTTCCAGAAGATATTAGTGATCAAAGGGCGTTTGAAATTGTTAATGCATTAGGGGGACACCCTCTTGCTTTACATCTTTGGAATCCTGAGAGTGAATTACCTGCAGAGGTTGCAGCAGTACAACAATTTGTGGAGTCTAATGTAATCAAGAAATTGAGTAAACACGGCATCTCTACATTAGATGAATTAAGCATTAGTCCAATTCCATTAAGTGATAATGAATTATTTGACTCTCAAGGTACCACTGAACTTGATGATTGTGCTATTCTTCGTTGGTCCAATGAGAAATATGAACCTCATCATTTAGTTAGAAATGTTCGTAGATCTCTGTGGTCTGATAAACAGACAAAAGAACTCCATAATATTGCAGCATCTAATTGGGCTATTAGAGATGGCTCAAGGGCTTTATGGATAGAAACCTATCATAGAATTCAGTCAGAGAATTTTACAAAGTCGTGGTTAATTGATAAAATTCCTTTGATATCTCAAAATAATAGTTCTGTTGCAGCATTATTGATTGAAGAAGCTCTGAAATTAGATGATGATCCTATTCTTAGAATGCAGGCAGTAGATTTAGCATTTGAACGTGCTGAATATAATGTCGCCGAGAATCATTTATCTAATATTCAGGAAAGCCCACAGAGTCAATTACTTAATGCACGTTTATTCAGAATTAGAGGTGAAATAGATTCTGCGATTGAGTTAGAAAAAGCCGCTTTATCTAAATTACCCTCTTCTGAAAGAGTCAGATTTCAGATATCTATGTTAGTTAGAAAATATGATGATAGATTACCAGGAAGGCTAAATAAATCACTTGCGAACGAAATTATTGAATCTATTAGAGACATAGATTTCAGAGAGATTTCTGATCGGGATCGCCATACAGCGGAGCTTTCATTAAATTTATTGAAACATGCCATTGCTCTTCAGACTTCAGATTTGAGTCTAGCATCCCAATCTAGATCTGAATTAGAAATTATTCTTTCAGATGATCCTGAAACTCTAAATTTACTAGATTTGCGTGCAAGATTGGCGATATCTAAGACACAGGAATTGCTTGATTCAGCATTACAATCTGTTCGTTTGTTTATTGAAGAATGTTCTGACCCATTAAAGAAAATTGGAATTATTCATGCAGCGCTTGAAGTAACACGTGATCGTTATCCTGATTGGCTAGAACAATCTCATAATGAATTATTCAAGAGTCCATTGAGAGATGATAGAGCAGCATATCGTAGGATTGTTGCTCAATGTTGGTATTGGAGAGGTATATTAAATCCTAATTCTCGACTCTCATATTGGCAAGAGGCCATCCATAGATTTAGGAATGCTGAGTGTAATATTGCTGCAAATGAGTTGTTAGAGGAACTAACTAAGTCAATATAGTTAGATTTCAGCCCCGATTAATGTTCTTGTTTCATTAATTCCTTTTACTGCCCTAATATTTTGTACAATACATTTTGTTAATTCTAATTCATTCTGAGCTTCAACTTTTACAAAAAGATCATGATTACCAAATACTATCCATTGTCCCTTAACACAGTCAATCTTACTTACATCTTCTCGAACTTGGATTTCGTATCCCGGTTCCGTAGTAATTAGAATGAATCCAACAGCCATATTTAAGCCTCCACGGCAATTAATGTTTCAGTTTTCTGTACACCAGGTATGGCTCTCATCTTACCAATCAAAGTATTTGCCATCTGTACTTCATCTTCGAAGTCAACTCTTGCTACAAGGTCATATTCTCCATAAGCAACATGAGTTTCTGTTACGTTATCAATTTCCAGTAGAGCTAGATAAACGCCCAATTCTTTTTGAGGTTGACACTTGAATAGGACAAAGGCAGTACTCATATTCTTTGATTCTCCAATATATTCCGCTATGTATTATGTTTATTATGCCTCCTTTCCTAGTTTTTATCTTCATACTCATTTATCCACCAGTGATATATGTTATTGTATGCCCGTTGTACTATGCCTCCCTGTGACCGTGGTCGTTCTAGGCATGCAATTTTCCTTGTCTCAATTCTTCTTTTCTCCACAGTTTTCTTTGCTCCTGCCAGTTCAGTTGCCGCTTCTTCAAAGACAACTACTATATGGAACGGTACTGTAAATTTAGTAGATGGTTATGTTGTAGAGAGTGGCGATATATTGATTGTAGAAGCAGGAACTACAATCAATCTTGGAGATGACAAAGACATATTAGTTGCAGGAAGGATTACTATTCAGGGCACCTCATCTTCCCCCGTAATCTTGAATTCAATTTTGGGCGATCATGACGGCATTGTGTTTAATTCATCAAGTAATGGTTTAGGCTCTAAAATTGATAATCTGACCATTAGGGATTCGGAATATGGGATAACTATCTATGGCAGTAATCCGATAATTAATAATCTGAGAGTGGAGAATGCAGATTTGGTTGCCGTTGATCTATTTGATTCAGCTTCTCCTAGAATAAATGATATTGTAATTGAAGGTGGTGGGCAAGACATTCCTCTTAATACAAATTGGAGGAAAGGAATTGGAATATCTGTAGGAGCGTCGTCAAGCCCAATTATTGATGGAGCACTAATTAATAATCTTGTCACAAGAGGTCTAAATTATTGGGGAAATTCTGGCGGTATAGTATCCAATCTTGAAATTACTAATATTAGCGGTGCGACCACTTCAATAGCAGCCGGTATTTGGATTGAGGATTCTTTACCATTGATAACAAACTCTAACGTAACACGTTCAGATAATGGAATCTATGTTAGACATATTACTCAGGGATGGAATACAAGGCCTACTTTCAATAATGTAGTAGTGGAAGATAGTCAATATCGTGGTGTAATGGTTGAACAGTATAATCATAGCCAATTTTCAAATTTACCAATGAACGCGATTTTTAATAATTTAATCATAAGAGGTACTGGTGGTAGCAATGCAAAAACCCCTGGGCTTGGAATTGCAGCCCTAGATGTGAACACTAGTGGCATAAGAATTCAAGGAGCCTTAATAGAAAATAATCCAGTTGTAGGTTTTAGAGCATATATGATAGATTCTTCCATGGTCGTCAATAATTTAACATTGTCAAATAATGGTGGTACTGGATTTTCTATTCCTTTTAATGACCGAGCAGGTTTATTCTGGCGATCTTCTAATTGGGGCTTATCGGGGCCACCAACTATCAATAACTTAGTTGTAAGTAACTCATCAGGGCCAGGGGTTCTAATGTGGAAAGGGGGAGTAAGAGGGACTAATTGGGAAATAACGGGGAATGGAAATACTGGCGTAGACTTTCGAGAGTTTCACCCAGAGGTTAATGCTGTAATAAGTACAAATAATACTGGGCATGGTGTATCTGTCCGTGATTCTAGTAATGTTGAATTAGCACACATTATAACTTCTGGTAACGGTCTAGATTCTTTATCTTCGAGTTTCGGTTCAGGATTTTATTTTGACGAATCTAATGATGTTATGAGCAGTGGTAAGAATGTATCTTGCTACATGTGTACTACTTCCAATGACGCTTATGGAGTAACCGTAAAAGACAGTATTGATTTACAATTTCATAACCTACAAATTATTGACCCGATTCATCTTCCAGCATTAGATATAGACAACTCCGGCCTTTCTCAAGAGGGAAGTCTTATTCTGGATAATATCAATGTCTCAACATCAGTAGAGTATAATGAATTTGGTGATTATGAAGGAAACGATTTTGATATTCGATTCAATGAAGTAGATGCAGAAATTTATGACTTAGAATATTTTGGTTCTGCATGTGGTTTTCATTGGAAAGCGAATGGTGCTAACCCTTCTTATCTGAATAATAGCCAATTCTTTGGCAGTGCTGAATGCGGAATCCTTGATTTGGTTGATCATTCAGAATTGATTGTAAGTGATTCTAATTTTGAATTATCTTTTCCCTCTATCAGTCTTGATAATAGTTTTGTTAACATGACAAATAGTACACTTACATATCAGAGTATCAATATGAAATCCAGTAGCCATCTTCGCTGGATTTCTCCATCAGATGCAAGCTATGATTTGGAAAATTTAACGTTTGAATCAGACGATAATATTGTTGATAAGATGTGGTTTGTAGAAACTCATGTAGTTAATCAATATCTTAATCATATTCCTTTTTCCTCAATCAATCTAACTTTTGACCAGTTTGAATCAGAATATATTGGAGTACTCCCTTACGAAGGAATCGAAGAACTTGGCCCCTTCATAGGGGAAAGGTGGACTCCAGTAAACGATTGGTCTACTGTAAATAATGTTTACACCGGTTGTGATTATGATTCTGTACATAATGATACTCAATCTTTTGAGTTAATATCCGATATTTCTGTTACTTGTATATTGGAGATTTCTAATCAACCACCTATAATTGTCTGGACTCTACCTAATCCGGATGAAGTCTTTGCAAGTGGTTCAGAAGTTATTCTTGACGCTAGCTCCTCATGGGATTTAGATAACGAATTAATGACATACACTTGGTCAAGTAATATTGATGGAGATATCACGACATCTTGTGAATTTAATGATAATAACTCTATTGTAATTGCAAACAATTTAATTCAATGTATTTCTGATGGAATCCATCAAATAACTCTTGAAGTGTGTGATTCTTCAAGCAACTGTGCTTCTGAACAAAGAACTATTGAATTAGCCAATAATCCTCCACTTCTTACTGTAGATACTACTCCTGATATATCCGCTTGGGGTACATTATATCTCGGTAAAACAGCATTTGTTAATATCGACTTAACCGGTACAACAGATCCTGAAAATGATGAATTGACTTGTTGGGTTGAGACATCTTATGAAGAAGTAGAAATTTTTCTTCCCTCTTGTCCTTCTCAGATCAACTTAACATTCCCCTCAGCTCCAAACCAATTTACAGTCACAGTTTATGCTACTGATGGTATTCATACACCTGTAACTTGGACATTTAATGTAGAACTATTCAATGAGTTACCAATCGCCTCATTTGATGTAATAAGGACGGGTATGAAGTCACAAGATATCTTGCTTATCAATGGTAATAATACTGTTGATCCTGAGGGCGACGAGATTAAATTTGAATACTGGAGTGATATTGATGGCCTCATATATTCGGGTGTAACTCCAGATAACTCTCTAGAATGGTCTGGTACACTTTCTAAAGGTAATCATAAGATAACTATGTATGCTAGTGATGATCTTCCGAATCATGCTGGTCATTGGACCAATTCTGAACTGAACATAGCAGTTGAAAATTCTCCTCCTGTGGCTTTAATCTCCTCTCCCAGTGACGAATATTCTACTAATTCAGGAGAATTAATCTCTTTTGATGCGACTGGTTCCGGCGATTGGGACATCGCTTGTTCCGATTTAGATAATAGTACAGGATTAATTTGTAATCATTTTACAGATTCTAGCAAAGATCTAGTAAGTGTCTTGTGGGAAAGTGATTTGCTTTCTGAGCCAATAGGAAGTGAGTGGAAATTTAGGGCTAGATTACCCGAAGGAAATCATGTCATTACTCTTTATGTTGATGATGGTGATGGTGGAAGTGATATGTTCTCAACTACAGTTTTTGTTGAGCAATCTGCTCCTGTCTTAGTCCTTACATCACCTGAAGAAAATATTGATGTTTACTCTAACTTACCCGTTCTTTTTGATTTCCGAGATTCTTTTGATCCCGATGGTGATGAATTTACTGTTTCTCTGTTTTCAGATATTATTATTGAACCAATATTAGAGAATAAGACTATTGAATATTGGTATAATGATTATATTCCTGCAGGAACACATAATTTATCGTTTGTATTAACAGATTCAACAGGTAGAGTTTCTACTTATTCTCAACAATTGTTTGTTCATGAAACGGGGCCAATCGCTGGAATCAGGGATTTCTCTGATGGCCAGTACATTCCTCCCGGCAGAGAAATAATACTCAATGCCTCAACATCTTTTGATTATGATAATGATATAATTCTCTATAGTTGGAGCCTAGGTGATGGTACTGAAATTGGAGATAAGGAAGAAATTTCCGTATACTTCTCTCCAGGGCCTGTCAGGATTAATCTCTTGGTCAAAGATTCAAGAGGAGCATCCGATATCATCTCCATCAATTTAACCATAGGCTCAAGTTCACCTATTCTTCATGAATTATCAGTCAATCCCGCCAAGTTAGAATATGGTGAATTAAATAATATTTTTATCACTGTAAGGTTAGATGATTTAGATGGCACCACTGAATTGTTATTTTGTAAGTTTAAGTCTGGTGAAATAGAGAGAGAATTTGAACTAAGAGATGATGGTTTTGAGGGTGATGAAACTGCAGGAGATAATATATGGACATTAGAAACAACCCTTCTTATTGATGATGGTAGTACTGCTAAAGTAGAGGTATGGGCTATAGACGGAGAAGTAGTAAGCCCTATTCTTTTCGAATTATTACCTATTAAATCTGAAGAGGATAGTAATCTAGTATCGTGGTTATTATCGGGAGGTCTCCCTTTATTCGTACTTTCAATCTTTATTTTATCCATATTTGGTATATTTTATACCTCTTCTCGCCGTAAAGAATTAGCTAAAGATCTTGAGATGATAGAATCATGGTCTACATTTGACCCTAGAGAATTGGACGATGAGTTCAACGAATGATTTATTCTGAATCAGGTCCCCAGGGTGTTTTTTGTTGAGTCAATCCTAGTCTATGAGTAAATAAGAATCTTAGATTAAGCAGTCCATCTCCCCATGTATTAATTTCGGCCTCACCAACACGTGGACGATAAGGCACACTAACTTCAGCAGTTTTCTTTTTCCCTAAGTATCTACGTGCCCTAATCTTGAATTCTTGTGATAAAGGCATACCATCATGTTTTGGGCGTACTCTTTCATCTTCAAATATCGATTTTCGGAATACCCACATTCCACTCTGGGAATCATGAATTCCATACCAATAAAGAATTGAAGCAGTTTTAGATAACACCCAATTCCCGAATCCATGTAGTCCAGGCATTGATCCTTCTTCAGCTCGCTTTAATCTATCACATGAGATCCATTGTAAATCTTCATCAATCAGTTTTTTTACTAATGCTGGAACTTCCTCTCCGGGATATGTGCAATCTGCATCCATTGTTACTATAATATCGCCTGGTGCCATTGCAAAACCCGTTTTATACGCTCTTCCATATCCTTTACGAGATTCAAGATAAACATTAGCCCCCTCTTCAGTAGCCAATTCTCTTGTTCTATCTGTTGAGTTTCCATCTATTATTAGGAAGTCTAGTTTATCGCACCATTCTCCTTTTGGTATTGATCTGATAGTTTCAACTATTGCTTCCTCTTCATTTCTCGTAGGTATAACTACGGTGACGTGTATTGGCATCGTCTCTGTCATATTTCTCGTTTGGGCGACCATTGTTCCCTCTTTGAATCAAACTGATTCGTGTCCTGTGTCCAATCGCTTGAAAACAGGTTAACTAAACGCAGGCATGATAACGTATGCACATCGCAATGCTGTCTGCCGAATATCCGCCGCGTTGGGGAGGTATGGGTTCAACGGTTTTCCACCTCTCATCGGCTTTAGCCTCAAGGGGACACAAAGTTACGGTGATTACTCGAAATGGGGGCGGTAATGATGTGCCATTTATTGATGGTATTGAGGTAATTTCAGTTGGATGGTTAAAATTACCTATGGAATTCACCCGTTCATATGGTCGTTCTGCTCTTCGCGCTCTTAAGAAATTGCACCAATCAAAGCCTATTGATGTTGTCCATCTCCATTGTCCTATGATCTCATGGAATAAAAAACAGTTTGAAGATTGTAAAAGTAATATCGCTCCAATTGTCTCATCTCTCCATGGTTCTTGGCTCGGTGAAAAAGATGGATTAGTCACAGCTGCTCAGAAGAAAGAGTCAGCAGTCTGGGCAAATCCTAATGATTTGGCAATATTGTTGTCTGCAAAACATTATGCAAATTTTGAGAATGCCGCTATCATTCATTCTGATGTATGTGTTGCTAATTCTAATGCTACAAAGCAGGACTTCTTATCGCGTTATTCTACTCCTGAAAATTGGGATTGTGAAGTAATTCATTGGGGAGTTGATACTGAGATGTTTACCCCCTCAGAATCAGTTGATACTAAACTCAGAGAACGTTTTGGATGTAATGATGAAGGAGTGTTAATACTTGCAGTGGGGCGTTTAGCAGCCAGAAAAGGCTATGGCTCCTTGTTACAGGCCTTCGCAATAGTTAATTCAAAGATTCCCCAATCACGACTAGTGATTGTAGGCAGGGGTCATTTGCGAGGACGATTACTAAAACAAGCAAAGAAATTGGGCATATCGTCATCTGTTTATATCGAATCTAGTATGTCATTTCTTGAATTAGCGTCATTATTTAGGAATGTTGATTTAACCGTTTATCCATCTTATTATGAAGGGCAAGGACTAATTCCTCTTGAATCGATGTCTTCTGGGACTCCTGTTGTTACGGTCGATCATGGCCCATTACCAGAAATGGTTGATTCAACTGTTGGTGCACTATTTATTATGGGTGATGTTAATTCCATGGCTTCCGTAATACTTGAAGAAATTAAAAACAAAGAAAATCTCAAGAGAAAAGGCATAGAGGGTCGTAAAAGAGTCACTGAGCGGTTCACATACGAGATTGACGCTGATAATTTCATTAAAATATATAATAGAATTTAGCCTTAGGATGGGAAACCCTTCATCAATCACAACTCTTCGCAGGGTTAGGGGCGCACATGGCATCAGAAGGTTCATTCAAGGGTATTCCAGTAAGTACGATATCAGATATCTTAGTGATATTGTTTATTTCTATTCTCGCGATAATACATTTGAAAGTAGTAATTCAGCCACTTGTTGTAGCCACTTTGCTATTTTTGTTAATCAGGCCACCAGCTAATTGGCTCGAACAAAGGTTTGGCCACCCTATTCTTGCATATGGAGGCTTACTAACTATTGTAGGTGCAGTCATATTTCTTGCTTCACAGGTCTTATATTCTAATCTTACAGAGTTCACAGAAGCTTCTACACAACAGCAAATCACAGATGCATTCTCTGAAAAAATGTCTCGTCTTGAAGATACAACGATTCTTGGTCAGAAGATTGATACTTCAGGTCTCGAAGAATTAATCAGTATTGATGTTATTACTAATTTCGCAACCGATTTCGTGGGTTCTATTGCTGGATTTACTGCAAGTGCAGTTACCATTTTTATATTTCTTCTATTCATTATACTTGAAGCCGAAACTCTTCCCAATCGTGTTAAAGCAGCATA
>Ga0066836_10000018_pt1 | contig 70915 bp, 57 predicted proteins | sample ETNtaG_18_FD_71568 | JGI IMG/M metagenome (GOLD analysis project Ga0066836, IMG submission 71568) | Marine microbial and viral communities from oxygen minimum zone, Eastern Pacific Ocean - ETNP201302SV91 | ecosystem: Environmental > Aquatic > Marine > Oceanic | place: Pacific Ocean: Eastern... | reverse complement strand
CTTTTTAACATCTGATATTGAACACGTGGATATGATGGTTCGTATAGGCGATGGTTCACCTACAATTTCAAATCGACTAACCAATATTTGTCTCGCACGAGGAATTCCTGTTGAGCGTGTGGATGAAAGGCGGACGTCAGAAGGACTCCATCGCAATCAGCATCACGCTTCGGCAGTAAGAATTGCAAGTATCGAAGGTCAACCAATTTTTTCTAAACAACCAGTTAAGCCCACAGAGGGGGAAGTAAAAGAAATTCAACGATTGAGTCGGATCCAATCGGGGGGGCGAGTTACGATTTCACAGAGACTTGCTCGTTCAGTTGCTGTGGGCAGAATATCAATGGAAGAAGCAATTGGTCGGCAATTTGAGAAAATTAGTTACTGAGATGCCCTGCAACTTTGTCCAAGAAAGCCAAATATATATTTTTGAAATGGTTAATTAATAGCGGCTTTACACAGATGAGTGATGCGTAGTAGTCCAATATCAAAATTAGTGGATCTTTCAATTGTTAGCCATAATAATCCCAGGCTGATTGCAAAAAAAGCAGTTGAATACGTTGACCGAATGAAAGCCGCAGATCGGGAAATCAGTGGATTGAGTTACAGGAGTTTACCTACTGATAAGAGACCTTCATCAGTGAAAATTAAACTTAAGTCTAGTACTGATAACAAGTTTGTGGATGAATATAAATCCCCAGAAACATATAACAATAAACTAACCCTTGCTTGTTTCTTACTCTCGGTGTCGATGCTAACTAATTTAGGCAACCGCGCACATATTCTTTGTACAAATGCTTCAGGACGTGGAGATACACAAATGTCTATATCAACAAAGCACCCGAAATCTAAACTTCAAGAAAAATTAGTTGCAATTCTAAATGACCAAGACTACATTGCTGGAATTAGAAATGAAATTAATATTGATTTACCTGCTGATTTTTCTGAAATACAGAAGGATTTGATTAATCAAGCAATATCTGGAACGATTGGTCAGAGAGAGATTAATAGGATAAAGACCAATCATTCCGTTGATGATTTTGGAATTTATTTTGAATTGGAGAATTTACGAAAGTATGATACGAAAATTGATTTTCCAATCCCTCATATCGATTTCCGTTCGTTTAGGATAGAAGAGGTGGTAGAAAACCTTCGGCACAACCCAGTTACAATAAAGTTGCAAGGGGAAGTTGACTCGTTAGTCCAAGAATTAGATATTTTGAAAAAAGAGATTGATAGAATCAAATCGCGAAATTTGTTACAAAGAATATTGAACAAATAGTATCATCCAAACCCACAAATTATACTCGGCGCCGCAACTTTTCCATTAATTCATCTGCTTGTCCCAATGCTAATAGACAATCTTCAAGATTTCCGGTTTTGAATCCATCATGGGCATTTCCAACTGCCTTTTCACAAGCTGCCCGCTCACCATCAATTGCTTTGATTCCGCGGCTTTCTAATTTCTTCCGAAGTTCAGTCCATTCATTTTGAACGTAAGTCAATAGTTCATTGGCATCCCCACTGGCAGCATCTAACGCATCGAGGTCAGAAGTTAATCGTTCTAGAAGTGTTGCGGCATGTGACCAAGATTTACGTTTGGTAGCATCTTCAATATTTTTCAGACGGGAACCCCATGTATCAGCATCATCTCTTCCTTTCCAGCGCCCTCTGATTGTTTTCTTCTGACGCAGTGCACGTTGAACATCACCCATTGCTCCACGCTCTTTTCGAACTTCACGAATGATGCCATCAGCTATTCCCCGAGTGAGACTAAAGTCTCCTGAATCCAAATGCGCTTTTGCTTGTTCTAGTCGCTCATCCCATAGTGTTAGATCGAGTCCTTCTGATTCTTCCATTATTTTTATGGCTTCATCATAGGCTACCTTTGCCCCATCAGATGCTTGGCCAAGGTTGGCTACATGTTCTGGTATAGTTTCCGCAATTTCCAAGGCTAATAGACAATCTTCGTTTGCCATAGCCTCTTTTGCTTGTCGTAATAGTTCGTGTAATTGTTCATGTTGACTTCCTCCAAGTCCAGAAATCAATTTGCTTGATTCTATAATTTGATTGTCAGCATTTTCCCAATGCTTGATGATGTTGAGTGCTAATTTCTTTGCCCGACGGAATAATTGCTCAGCCTCACGCAGACTCCCTAAATCTTGTTCTCTTGCTCCAGCATCCATTGACCGCTGAGGTTTTTTAGCCAATGGGGCAATTTTGGAAGCCTCATTGACAGTGGCAGCACATACATCACGAATTTCACTGATATCTTCTGCTAGTGCCAGAGTCCGTTCAATATTTTCTTCAGCCTCTTCCAAAATGCTGAATCCATGAGATGGATCTTTGTATCCAACATCAGCAGCATTCCTGCATAGAGATGCGGCTTGATCCAAGCCAACACCTTGTGCTTGTAATTCTAAAATTCTCATTTCTAATTTATCTAGAGTTTGACTAAATCTCTTTCTCTCTTTTCGATTGTCATCGCCACTAAATAAATCAATAATTGCTGAAGTAATTGTGATTGAAAGTAATAAAATCCCCAAGTAAAGTGTAGATCCATTTGGTAAGTTAGACATTAGAATAGCAGTCCCAATTGTAAATCCTCCAATTGTCATGATGCCCCGAAATCGTTGTGCTTCAAGGCTACCCTGTAGCAGATATCTTGACCCATACAAACAGGATCCGGCTACAACAAACATGAACCCATGACCTAATTGAGTTGAACCATTAGTTGATACAACATCAATACCTAAAATCATCAAGGCAGGCCAGGCTAAAGAACTGGAGGCACCTAATCGCCCTCGTGCTCGGGCATCAGGTTCAGCTAAGTCTTGCAAAAGTAAAGCTGCGATAAGGAGTAGACTAACTGCACCTAATCGATCAAACAGTTGCGCATCTCCATCGATTGCTGGCCATATGTACCATGCAGCCGATGAAATTGTAGCAAGTGCACAAAATAAGGCTAAAGATGTAATGCGTTCATGCTGCTTACCTATCTCCGCATCAATTTGCGAAGGTAGTGAATCCAGTGCCGCCATTACCCCACCCAAACCCTGAATGCCTAAGAGAAGTACGCCATGATGAGTGTATTATATGCCTTAATCCGATTTATTTGAATCTCCTCGATCTTTAGAACCAACATACCAAAGTACGCACAAACCACATAGTAAAGGAGCAAGTAGTAAAAGCCAGTGCAATGGGGACAATTTCGCTTCAATTCTTATCCCAGTATCATGTTCAATTACAGTGCCATCTTCAATTTCTAAACGAATAGTAACCTCACCTGAATTCCATTCTTCAAATGCGATCCTATGGGTCATATTTGCAGGTCCATTGACTGTTGCTTGAACTGCAGTTAGATTAACAGTACATGTTTCCAAATAACAGATTCTCAATTCATATTCTCCCTGCCCCGAATTTTCAATTGTGATATCCAATACACCAGGTCCTCCTGGCTCATCATTCCCAATCACGACTACATCGACAATTGAAAAGAATGGACCAACAGGCGGCTCAACTTCGATTAAGGACGAATGAGTTCCAATATTTCCTGCAGCATCGGTTGCATTGACAACCAAAACATGACGGCCAGAGGGTAATGTTGGTAATGCAAAGGTTTCAACATCTTCCCAAGTTGTACCGATGTCTAGTGGTTCACCATTCAGTGAGACTTCCCACGACAATGCGGTGATTGCACTGATGTCATCCCATGATTGAGATAAATCTACATCTACATTCGAACCGCCTTCAATAGGGTGATTTAATTCACCATAGTATTGAGCATCAATGCTGAGAGCAGGTCGTGGATGGGGGGGCGTCCGGTCTGTAACAGTAACATCCCATGATTGAATCAATGAATTACCAGCAGCATCACTAAGGTTGAGTTGTAAATGATATACTGTAAGTGGTTTCTCTTGATGTCTTTCTTCCACAGAAAGATGCTGACCATTGATTTGAGGTCCTTGAACAAAGAGATCATTCCAAGCCATATTATTCATTGCTTCATGTTTCCATCCTGATGTTTTGTTGGAGGTCCAAATAATATCGACCGCAGAGGTTGATTCATCTGTTGACTGTACTGATCCACTAATTACTGAACCTGATGGAATACTGAATTCGGTTTGCCCGTGAGAGATATCAACAGGCACCCCATCTTCAGGGTGTAGATATTGCATATTCAACATTCTAGATGGAGGTATGCCATCAAAGTACAAATCAACTGAAAAATTCGACATTAGCCCTTGTGGGTCGGTACATTCTAATGTCAAATTGAGTGTGGATCCAGGTGTTATTCCGTGATAAATAGGGTCAATAGGCAACACTTCAACAGACTCATCCAGCATTGTTTGATTCCCATTTCGAAGCACAAAACGAGAACTTGGTTTGGTAATGGAATTATCATCACATTGAGCATCAATGTAGGATACTCCTGCAATTGGTAAAAAAGGAATTTGCCGATTTTGGGAACTGAAATAGGAAGTTGGAGGTGAATTATGGCCCAAAGCGATAGTTACGTTACCAGTAACTGGAATTTCACCTCTGTGTATTGTAAAGTCATATGGTAGTCCTGAAATATACTGTTCCTGAGGAGAGAATCTAATTTCATGAGGCGTAGGTAATGTAATTCTCAAATCAGTTGAGTCAATTAATTCGCCAGTAATTGGGACCCACAGCAATCGAGTACTTCGGCCATCGCCTTGACCTGTAAGGTTTGCAATTGTTGACCACCCCCATGATCCATTCAGCCCTAGAGTGGGGGCATTGACTGTAATTTCCAAATCCTGAACGGTCATTTCTGTGCGATCATAAGAGCAACAACCGACACTTGTATTTGTAACGACCCATGATTCAAAGGCAGTGAAATTATTTTCAAATTCAATTTCAATTTGACTTGTTATGCCTAAATGTGCGTTTGGTAAACCTGGATGCCCGAGTGTGTTGGGAATAGAAGTAGATGAATTCCAAATTGCATCGGAAGGGGTGATTTCAGCAATTGGTCCAAGTATGTTAATATGTGCTAATCCATCAATTTCTAGGGGATTTTCGATAGTGATGTTTAGAAAACTCGTAACGTTTTTATCGCTATTAAAATGCATACGTTCCACTTGGGGTACACCATTAAACATCCGCACAAGGGTCCAATTTTTTGGTTCCAATTGTAAATCAATTGGGATGTGTGCATTAACAGAAAAAATTGTCCCATTTTCATCAAACAATAGGACCGCACCAGGTGCGAACTGCGATGATAAATGGATAAATTCATGATCTTTTGCTGTTGAGTATGATTCGGCATATACTTTGGCTTGTATTGGAATTATTGAAACCAACATAATAAGTACAAAAATCATTGCCTTACGCATATTTTCACCCTACAATCGAGCCCCATCATCGAAGATAATTGTTGAACCAATAGTATCTACTGTTAGTGGTAGAATACGGTGTTTTGACTCGAGCATCTTTGCAACCTTTTCGCGCACACCAGACGGTGCATGGAATAAGAAAAATCCACCACCGCCTGCGCCAAGTAATTTCCCCCCAGTCGCACCCATTTCGATTATTTTCTCGTATAATGTATCTAATTCTTGCCCCGTTATTCCTGTGACTAATTCTCTCTTGATTTTCCAAGATGCATCAAGAAGTTCTCCAACAGTGTGGTGCTTTCCCTGTTCTAGAGCAGTTCTAACATCAACAGCTTGTTGTCTTAGTGAATTTAATTCCCCCCTTCTCTCTTCACTCGATGCTGATTGCTTTGTTAGAATATCTGAGGCCTTTCGCGTTAGCCCAGTATATACTAGGAAATATGCCTCTGAAAGCTCCTTTATTGCTTCACGCTTCATATTTAGCGGTGTGACAATTACTGAATCATCTTGCATGAATGAAATTTGATTCGCTCCACCGAAAGCGGCGGCATACTGATCTTGGCGTCCAATAGGCTGACCGAGGATTTCCATTTCTATTTGGCAAGCCTCATCAGCTAGTTGCGTTGCATCCGGATTCCTTCCAGCAAAGGTATGCAAAGCGTTCAATAATCCAACAGTCAATGTAGATGAAGATCCTAATCCTGTGCCTCGGGAGGGGATATCTGCAATGGTGGTAATTTCGATTCCAGAGGTTACTCCAGTCATTCTCATCGCCTCACGAACTAACTCATGTTCAATATTTTCAAAGTCGTCGACAATTTCTGTGCGAGAATAACTGACTCGTACGCTATCATCAAATCGCTTGTTTACTGTAACATGAATATGTTTTGATAATGCGAAAGAAGTCACCAGTCCACCGTTTTCACTGTTCAAATAATATGCAGGGAGGTCGGTTCCTCCTCCGCAAAATGAGACACGAACGGGTGTCCGACTGATTATCATCGAGTCCTCCGACCTAGCGCTTACTCTTCAAGTCCTTCGGCTTCCGATTCCATAGGAATCGCCTCTTGCTCCGACCCCAATGAATAAGTCCGGGGGTCTAACGGACTAAATTGGCGGGACGGATGAATAAGGACCTCATCACAATGGACGACCTGACGAACGAGGAGATATTGTCTCTCCTCAATGATGCTGAACGACTCTTACCAGTTGCACGGGGCGAAAAATATCTTCCTCTGCTACAGGGCAAACTTTTGGCGAACATGTTTTTTGAACCAAGCACTCGTACTAGAATGTCATTTGAGACAGCAATGAAGCGCTTAGGTGGTGATGTTGTCAATCTAGGTGATGTGAAATCAAGTAGCGCTGTAAAGGGAGAAACTCTGTATGATACGATGAGAATGGTGGATGGATATTGCGACATTGCGGCACTTCGCCATCCAAGACAAGGTGCAGCACAGTATGCAGGAGATGCTTGTTCTATCTCAATCATGAATGGTGGCGATGGGGCTGGACATCATCCTACTCAGACACTTCTTGATCTATTCACAATACAGCAAGAATTTGGAAAATTGGATGGGTTGAAGGTTGCATTAGTTGGCGATTTACGATATGGCCGTACAGTTCACAGTTTGTCTCACGCACTTTCAAGATTTAATTGTGAATTAATTTTTATTTCCCCTGCTCAATTATCGATGCCGGATGAAATTGTTGAAGACTTGACATCTCACGGTGCAAATATTATGATTACAGAAGACCTTTATGGAGCCATTCCAGAGGTAGATGTCATTTACATGACCCGGATACAGAAAGAACGATTCCCAGATGAAGATGAATATGCTAAGGTTGCAGGAATTTACTGTCTTGAGGCCTCGGATCTTGCTGGAGCTAAAGGTGAGATGATTATCATGCACCCACTTCCTCGTGTAAATGAAATCAATCCAGATATCGATTCCACCCGGCATGCCCGCTACTTTGAACAAGCGTTCAATGGCGTAGTGGCTCGCATGTCACTGATGTGTAAGTTGTTGGGCGTAACAATCCCGGGTGGTGATGTTTGATGTCTGAAATGCGTCGTGTAACTGCAATTAATAATGGCACGGTAATTGATCATATTCCATCTGGTTCTGCTATGGGTGTATTGCGAATGCTTGGATTAGATGGAGGCCGTTCAAGCCCAATCAGTTTGGTAATGAATGTCCCCTCTTCTAAACATGGTCGAAAAGACATCATCAAAGTTGAGGACCGAGAATTAACGCAAGATGAATTAGATCGCTTGGCCTTAATAGCCCCACATGCCAATGTTGCCATTATACGCTCATATGCTGTTGCAGAGAAGAGGACGGTTGATTTGGGCAAAGAACTTGTCAATATCGCACGCTGTACATTTACCAACTGCATAACACAAAATTCTCGAGAGCCTCTTGACCACAGGCTCAAGGTTGTCAAATCAGACCCACTTGAAGTTAGGTGTAGGTATTGCGGCCGACCTCAAGAAATGAGTGATTTGGCTAACAATCTTATTTGATTACATGGCTTCTTTCAACCATTCTTTGAATAGGCATGCTTGACAAATTGGTTGGCTAGTAGGTTCTCCGCAGTTAGTACAGGGTCTCGCTTGCCCCTGTTTCCAAGATTCAGGGGGATTTTCTGTTGAAGCCCACAATGCTCTAATCGCATCCATTGAATGCAATAATCCATGCATTGTCCCAGGGTTTTGAGCTTCCATTTCAGCAATATGAGCCCGATGTTTTTGACGCAACGCTCCTGGTGCATGCGGGCAATCTTCGTGATGGAATGGTAATTTGGCCCCCATCGCATAAGCATGGATTTCTCTTTCAGGAATCCAACGTAAAGGAACAATTCTCGGAGCAAGGCCTTCTAATGGAAAATCAGTATGTGGTGCTAAACGAATGATACGTTCCATTTCCCCTTTTTGCAGATTCATCAATACAGATTGAGCCATATCATCGAGATTATGTCCCAATGCCATCCATTTCGCCCCAATTCGTTCTGCTAAAGCATTCAATCCTTGACGGCGAAAAACACCACAATATGAGCAAGACTTCATTCCTCGAGCCTCTCGATGATTCTCCCCAATTAGTGGCATCCATTTCACCACTTCATCCATTCGTTCGAATCCCAACTCTGGATACGCAATTGTTTCGAATCTCAGACCATGCTTTCCAGCCAATTCTCTAGCACACTCCATTGATGGTGAACGGTAGCCATCAATTCCTTCATCGACACAACCACAGACTAACTCAATATCTCTTCGATCGCCCACAATTCGTACTAACATGTCTAATAGAACCGCGGAATCCTTGCCACCCGATATACAAACCAATATTACAGAAGGATTCCCTTCTTCGTCACGAGCATTACTTGGCAATACCAATTGAGTTCGTAGTGCTTTTGAAACACGTTTTCGAATTGATTGTGAAAGATGCATTCCACAAAGATGCTGCCCACTGTAGATTTGATGAATTGTTGCAGGATTGTCACATCGACTACACGATTGTACATCTAGTCCGGTGGTCACAAATCCTGCGAAGTGGTTCTATTCTTCAAATCAACTATGGTTTTGAGAATAATTTACCAATTGACTTTTTAAATTTACAATTAGAAATTTATCAAAGTCGAAAATCTCGATATGAGCCAGTCTAAAAACTTCGATAGCCTAATATTGAAGGATCAATAAACGACTTTAATTCGAAAAAACCCGCATTTCAGTTGGCGATTTGAAACCCCTCTAGAAACGGCCCCCTTAGGGGCCGAATTGGGACAAGTTCTTGAACTCAATTTCATCCTCAAATGATTTTGAGGGGTCCAATGCTCAATAGATTGTTATCAACTCTTGATGAAATCGAGGGTGTGAATGGTGCTTCTATTTTGAATGCAGATGGCACACCAGTAGTTACGACAGGAGAAAAGCCACCAGTTGGTGCGCTATACGCTGAATTATTGCACGATGCAGCACGCATGGCATCAGTTCTGAATTTAGGAGTAATTGATCAACTTTGGCTTGAATCTGAAAACAAACGACGAGTTGTAAGTACACTACGTGGAGGTGGCAGTATATGGATTGCATCTTCAGTAACTACTCCCATCGGCAGACTTCGCCATGAAGCACAAGCACTGAACCCCATAATTGAAGATTTAATCGAGGCATAAACATGTTTAATTTACCACCAGGTGACCCAGTCGATCCAGAAGCTGATTTGAGTGTTATTCAGACACAAATGCCATTTGAAACAGGCGTCGTCTCACACTATAAATCCAGAGCAAAAACAGCATCAGCCCATTGCCTAGTTCACGGTGGACGAGTTGTAGGGTGGTTAGCGGAAGCAGAAGCAAAGCAAACTTTTGTTGCTGGGATGGCTGCTAAAGCGAGGTTGTTGGAAATATCAGACGGTCATGATTTACGTGCACGGGGAGCCATTTGGTCGATAATGCAATTTACTGAAGTGGCTCAGAGAATCCCTGAGGCATTCCCTGATCCAACAGATGTGGCCTCTTTACTTGCTCAAGGGGCAGCGGCCTTACCTGTAGATACAAAGGACATTGCTTTACTCGTCGATAAACTGACAGAATCAGATGAAATCATGGGTGCACTTGCATTTGAAGACGGTGTTTTGATTCATAATTCAGGCAATTTGCCTAGCACCCCACAGGGATTAGCTGAAACAGGTCAAGAGAGAATGAATGCACTTCGCAGTATGGCTTCAGAGTTCGGACAATCAGATCCATTATCTGCAAGCATACGCCTAGATAAAGGGCAACTAATTTTTTCTGAGACAGGTCAAGCAATCGTAGGTCTATGGTGTCGCCATTCAGCGGATGGATATGCAGTATTGTCCAATGCTGCTAGTTTAGTCGTTGGTGAACCAGATGACGTAATTACAGAAGGTGGTGAACTTTCCGAAGGTTTCATTGTAAAGGAAAGTAAAAGTGGAATTGATCAATTAATATCCATGCTTCGAATTTCTGATGAAGACAAAATCACTGGGCATTTAGAATCAATGAGTGATTCAGATGATTCAATATCAATAGTTTTGATTGATGGAGTCCCATCAGGAATACGTGAATCATTAGGGGCGACATTGTCAGACTCAGTACATTCCATGACTGCATCTACTCGAAGGTTACGACTTCATCGATTAGATAGAGGCTCACGTCTCGGACTAGCTGGATCCACTGTTGAGGACTGGTCTTTAGCCCACCTTGTTGATGCAATTACAAACTCACGTACTCGATCTGAAGATCGTAAGAAATTACTTTCAAATCGTCTAGATGCACTCTTTGGCTTTGCACTCGGAGTTGAAGCGATGGAAGTAGGCCGTACGTCCTGGAAAATGATTGAAGCTGGTTCAGGAACTGCCAAATTAATGCCAGGTCCAAAAGGGAAAGTATTGACTCCAGCATCTGGTGAATTCAAGCAGCGGTTAGAACAACTTGAGCATTCGAGAATATCCTTAGAGCGTGAGAAGGCACGTTTGGAAAGGGAATTATCAGATGCACGCTCGTCTAGAGATGATGCTAGAGAAACGATGCATGACTTGGAGAATTCTTTATCGGAATCAAGAGACGAGCGAAGTTCTTTGCATAGAGATATTGATGATTTGACTGCAAGAATTCGCTCAGCTGAGAGTTCATCAGATGAAGCGACATCATTATCCGATAGGCTATCGAAACGAGTTGCTGAATTAGAGCATATGGTTGGAAAAAGGGCTGAAGAGTTAGCCAGTGCCCTCGGTGAATTTGATTCACGAGAATCCTTGCTTCAAGATTTACGAGAGTTATCCGAAGAAGAAGCCCGCGTGAAATCGGAACTTTCTGCTGCAGATACACGTTTGGACGAGGTGCGAAAATCATTAGATCATGATGAACGCTTGCAAAGAGTTCTCACAGAACAGGTCGGTGCCCAAAGAGATAGGCATCGTTTAGGACAAGCAGAATTGGATGAAACTGAACGTCGCATAGAATCACAACGAGCCGAACTTGGAGATTTGGAGGCTGAATCTCATGCTCATCGTCGATTAATGGAAGAGGAAAGAGGGCGCTTATCTGATTCAGAGAGAAAATCAACGATAATGCAATCAGAATTGCGAGAAATGATGGAAGAAAGACGCTTACTATTACGTGAATTAGGGGATTTAGATGCACGTAAAGCTCAATCTGAAACTGAATTAAGAATGTTGTTAGAACAAGCTGAAGATTTGGAAGAAGCGCATGAATTGGCCTTAGTTGATTTACAGGAAGCAGATAAAATTCGAGCTCGCCTCTCGGAAGAACCCCTCGCTCAAGCATTACTTGGTGATGACCGTGGCCTTTCAGGTCTTGAACCAGTATTGAATCGTATGGCAAATGCAAGGAGTCGAGGATACAGCATTGTATTATTGGACAGAGCAGTTGAGCGCGCACTTAGCATAATTCAACACAGTGTCGACGAAGTAGCAAGAACACCGCGTTATCTTCTTTCAACTGAGGTCATGGATTTACTTGAACGTCAGGCCCCCGAAACAGCAAATACGGTGCGTGGGTTGACACGGTGGAGTGTGCAATCTCGACTCGAGCATCAATTGGCAGAAACTGTGCAACATGTTGTTATTGATCTTGAAGGTCTCCTTGATGAATATGAGACTTCAGTAACAATGTTAACCCAATTAGAAGAGGTACTTCGAGGCCTAGTTGATCTTGGTTTACCAGCAGAGGAGATTAAGCCATTGGAACGATTTAGTCATATGCCTGAAGCATTACCTCACCTTTCAGTTGAAGTACGCAGAATGATTCAACGTTCATTAGATGAAATATATCTTGATGCTGATCGCAGGAATGCAGGAGATGCTGTTGGTTTAGCAGAAACTGTTGAGGTGTTGGAACAGTTACTACGAAGGCTGGATGTTGCAGGACTATCTGGTGATGAACCAGTGGGGGCAATTTGGTCGTTCCAACGTACGGGAAGCCTTCCGTTTGAGGCGGATGGTTTGGCCCGTCATGAAACACCAGAGATTAACAATGATGCTGTGATTCAAATGAATCCAATTGAGAAAGATACACCTGTAGTAATTGTTCCAGATATGGTCACCTCAAGTGCCTCTACGGCAGTTCCTAATTCAGATGTTAAGCAAGCACCTGCATCAAATTCAACGTGGGAACCAATTGAGGAAGCTGCTGAAAACGATGGCATTGATATCTCAACTCGGATTTCTGCAGGCCTTGTACCTGTAGATGCCCCTGGAATTCCTTCAGAAGTTGAATTAATGGCACAAATTGATGTTGAGTTATCTAAAGTCGATGCCTCTGCTGATTTAAGAGAATCAACAGAAAATGGTGTACCACCTCCAGCAAATCCTGAACATAGAGATGCGCTTGATGACTTGGAAAGAGAACTTTCGGATCTTGATTTCTGAGGTGAAAATGATGGATGAGACGCCTCAGTCTCCAATGGACGCGGCTCAAGGAGCAGGGACTTTAATTGGTCGAACTGAATACCGTGGTCGCGCCTACCCACATGTAGTGGAAAAATTAGCCTTTGTCCTCACTTTCTGTTCTGCTGTTTATGCAGGAATTTGGTTATGGAATGATAGTAATTGGGCTAACTACCTGATTTGGACAACCACAATTTGTGGCTTACCAATTGCGATACTGATTATTTCTGAAGCGTTTGGGCGCCTAATCAATGCAATTCATATTAGGCGCAATTAGGGATTGGAATTACCTTTAGTTTTACGAATAGCCGCTTCAACCATTCCAGCAACACGTTGCCATGGAACCACATAGCGCATACCTGCAACGAAAGTCAGGAAAAGCATTGCTGAGATTACTTTTCCATATACCAATCTGAGTTCAAGCGAATCTTTTACTTGCCCACTCCACTGACCTGAACCCACCCAAGAGACAACTTCAATTATTAAATCATCAAATTTTAGTGCAAGCATTGTGACAAAAGCCATCGCAAACATAATCACCACAGTGTGTTGCATGTGACTGTTTAACAAATTTTTGAATTGCCCTACGTATTCTGGGTCTTTTTTGCACGATTCAGGTAGACGGAATGCATACTCCAAGAATCGAATTATTGCATGTGCAGTCTCTGAATAAACCATCAATAGAATTGCGATGAGAAGAAGACTCCAAATTTCTCCGGAGATTAAGCCTCCAAGGGTATCTGCTTCTCCAATTTGAGTTGGTAAGGGATTTAGCCCCGGTTTGTACGGGTCTGAACTATCTGCCAATTGATTGACTACTCCTTCATAAGAGAGAAGAGCGTATAGAGCGAGATAAATTAGCATCACAGCGACAGACCAATTTATCATTCGTTTTGATAAACCCCAAATCCCCATCAATCCAAAGAGGACAGGTGATAATATTAGAACCACAATAAGTGATTCAATATACACTGCTAACGGCCACACTAATCTATTGGCGTGATTCATCGATTCATCGCTATGGCCAAATGGTAAATAGAGATCAAAACTAGTTAACATTCCAAATGTCCAAGTTAATAGAAACATTCCCGCTAAGAAGAAAATTAAACCCCCAAGTACACCTAAGGTAATTTTACGACGTAATTTTGGAGCTTGAAAATTTAGTAAAACCCATCCTGCTGCGATAGTTAGCATGATGAAAATTGGCATAAGGTAACGGCCATCACCATCGTTGCCTTGTCCAGTCATCCAGTCAGGTATTGGTAATTCAGAGAAATCACCACCAGCGTCTTCAAGATATTCATCCATCGTATCCAGAGTGAGAGTATGATCTAGTGCTGGACACCATGCTCCTTGGTCTTCATAAGAAGGATGACAACTTCCAAAAACTTGAGTCATCGTAAGGAATAGCCAAATTAAAGCAAGACTTGCGACCATTTGCAAACCAACGACGCGCCAATCTTTACGTAAAGCACGAAGATGTAGTGTAGTCATCCCTTCTGCTTGAGGTTGAACATCATCTGCCATAGTTTCACCTCTCACATTTTCACCTGAAGGAGTGCCTGAGATAGTTCTACATCAGGCATCCAATCAATTACACGTGCTCCATAACCTGCAACAGCAGAAAGACGATTCTGGCGCTCAAGTTTCATGACTTCATATGACATCCGGGGTATCCGACTAACTAACCTCTCGTAGTCAATACTACTTGGCGATAATATGACTACTTCATGCCCTCTTCCAGCAAGATCCCGGATTGCATGAGGTACCGTTCCATCGCCCTCTAAACTACTGATAATGAAAACAGGGCTTCCACGACTGAACCTTGGTGCTAATGCATTGGTAACTGCCTGTAAAGGCATATTGCCACGAGGAGCAACACCTGCCAGGCTACTTAGAATTTTGAAATATTGTTTATCTCCTCCATCGGCAGGAAGGTAAGATAGCTTATCATCAAATACAGCCAGTGCAATTGAATCACGCCTTTTGATGAAATATGATGCCAAACTGGCTGCAGCAATAGTTCCCATTTCTAATGGGTTTTTTAGAACAGTTCCGATTCTTGAAACATCACGTGAATCTAGCAATATGAAAACATCTGTTACAGCATCTCGACATTTTTCATTGACCATCATTACACCAGTTCTTGCAAATGCTTTCCAATTGATGATCTTGAATGGATCACCAGGTACATATTCTCTCAATGAATAAAATTCGGTACCAGGGCCAGGGGTCCGTAGTGTGGCTGCACCAGTGTACATTTTTGGGGTACGAGAACGAATCATTGCTTCTTCAATTTCTCGAACTTGAGGGAAGACGATTAGCCCAGAGCGATGGTCGACATACATCTCCTGGCTAAACAAATTGAATGTATTTCGATATCTGATGGATACAGGGCCAAATGAATAGTGTCCTCGTAAAGGACACCGTAGGACATAACGAATACGTGTGGTTTCGTTAGGTCCGAGATTAACACGCATGTAATTTAATCCACTACGCAATTTCATTTCATGAGGGACGTTGTCAAAGACTTCAATTTGTTGAGTCCTTCGAAATGAGTTATTGGTGATTGCAAGTTCAACATACAAATCGTCTCCTTTGTAGAGGTTATCCGCAGAGAGAGTACGCACGATTTCTAAATCCCCATGTCCTGAGACCCATCCATTGATAGCAAGGAATGAGCAAAACATCAGCCCTAGAATCATTAATGCGAAGTTTGCAATCATCATTCCAATTAGAACAAGAGAAATACCTGATGCTAGCATCAACGCTGCTTTCCGTGTCCACATCTTTGCTCACCTCGTTACTTTCGGCCCCACATTTTGACTCGTTTTACGACTGCAACTAATTGTTCTAGACTGTAGTTCCTATCCTCAAATACGAATTTAACTAGTACAGGATCACCAATCATTCTTTGTAATTCTCTGGCGGGAAGAGCATCAAATTCATCTCTCGTAAGAGAATTTAGATTCCTTACTCTGGAAAGTAAAACTTGCTTTACTTTGTTTGCACGCCCATAATAGCCATAGCGCCTAGCGTCTCCAAATCCATAGTAAATAATACTGAATACATGTCGCCATGGTTCAGGGTCAATTTTCTTAATGATAATTGCTTCAAATGTAATGAATAAAGCCAGAAAGAGGAATAGCATTGCCATCCAATCATTTGTGAAGTATACCAATATGTAGTAAATTAGATTGTATGTATCTCCCATAGCACTGGGTTGTTGATGACGACTTTCATCAAAAATAACTTGTTTTCCTGAGCCAGAAGCTCCAGTGGGCTCTCCATTAGAATCAGTCGAATTGTCATGTGATAACAACGATTCAGCAATCATGTCTAGCATCCATTTCCGGTTGTCATTCAGTGGAATTTCTTTTCCATCAAGACTGCCATAGTCGCCCTCATTTGCATCATCGTGATCATAAATGACATTGATTAGAGCGGAACCATCTGTGACGAAAATTGCTCGACCCATTGGCATGCCCCCATTTTCCTCACAATCCACATTTTGACAAACTTTGACAGCCATTGTGAAAGGTCCTTGTTCATCACTCTCCACTCCACCGCCTTCAAATCCTACAGTTAGGTTACCGTCATTATTTGAATCAAGATAGGAATCTTGACTAGAAGTTCCTATTGCATATCGACGTTGTGTTTGTAATTCTGCAGCATCCTTGTCAAATGCAGATGGACTGTTGAGAAGAACATTATAATTTGTTGAAAAATTCCAATCTCCATTTTGTTCTAAATGGTGTGCACATAGTCCGGCATCACTTTCTGTGATTTGTTGTGGGTTTGTGGGATTATTGGGGAGATTATCTAATCTATCTATAATTCCATCACCATCGGAGTCTGAGAAACAAGGGTGTTGTGACGACATATCCATTGTTGTGTATGTGTAAGGGTCAGTCACATTCATCCAAATATAATTGTGATCCAGTTCTCGTGCCCAAGATTCAGCATCGTACAATCTGTGTCCACTGTATTGTAGACCAAAGGCTTCGGCAAGTGCACCAGACCAACCAAAATCATCCATGACAATAATTGTTCCACCTTTTGCTACAAAGGAAAAGATAGATTCAATTTCAGTTGTTGTATATCCTTCAGATTCTTGCCATTGAACCACATCAGTATCTCCTGTAAACCTCGGAAGTGAAATTGTATCCTGTTCAACTCCGGTTATGACAAATACAGTATCCTCCGGATTATCAATTTCTTCAAGTAAAACAGCAGAAGAAACAAGACTTCCAGTTTCAACTCCCATATCTATCAAATCATTTCTGAAAGTGGACAAGTCGTCCCAGTCATCATCGTATGCGGAAAGGTGTGGTTCACCATCGACTAGGTACGAACTGACAATACTATACAAGAGCAAAGCCAGAACTAAGTAAAATGCCAAAGTCAGGCCACTGCGCCTCACTTTCTTTGACCGCAATACGGTTTTGAGGTCGATATTAGGGAGATTCATTTACAGATACCTCTCCACATCGAGTCCGATGTGCACGGGGAAGACGCCGAACCGAGCCTTAAGACCGTTGCGTGGTGATGGGTGGCTATTGCATCCCGCCCTACGGGCGGGTTAACGAGCGATATGAATATCTTCATCTACACTCTCAATTTCTTCTGTCGGAATGAGAAGATAGTCTCCATGTTTAGGCCATGGCAACAGGTTTGAATCCAAACCAGTATCAAGATTTAACAGCATTCCCAATATATTCCCAGTTGCTTCGTCAACAACTAAATCGACGATTTTTCCAATCAAATCACCACGTCGATCTAGTACTCTACGGCCAGATAATTCAGTACTAAAAGCCGCAGGCATCTTGTTCACCTCACACACTTTCTATTCCGGCTAGAGTATCTGTTTTTCTACGAATACTATCTAGTCCACTTGTAAGTCTAGATTCTAATTTGCCATAATACTCGAGCATTTCAGGGGTTATAGTTGGACGTACACGTCCAATTGCTTCTTCGAAATGTTTCTTTGAAACAGTCTTTCTTTCTGCCCGCATTGCAATTAAAGCGGCTTCCCTGCAAACAGCTTCAACATCGGCGCCTGTGAAATTAGTCATTTTATCAGTCAAATTATCGAGTTCAAATTTCCCGAGTGGCATGTCCTTTGAATGTATTTTTAGAATTTCTTTCAAACTGGAGTGGTCAGGGGGTGGAATGTGCAATACTCGTTCAAAGCGGCCACTTCGGAGCAGCGCGGGGTCAATCATTTCAGGACGGTTAGTAGCAGCAATAACAATCACTCCTTCCATTGATTCGACACCATCCATACTGGATAGCATTTGATTTACAACACGATTTGAAACATCAGACCCTTCTCCACTGCTTTGTGACCTAACTCCTGCTATTGATTCAAATTCGTCTAGGAATATGATAGAGGGACTTGCTTGCTTCGCTTTCTTGAAGACTTCTCGAACGGCTCGTTCGGACTCACCAACCCATTTGGAAATTAATTCAGGCCCTTTTATGGTAATGAAATTGGCTTTTGCTTCATTTGCAATTGCTTTCGCAATCAACGTTTTTCCAGTACCAGGTGCACCGAATAGAACAATTCCACGGGGTGGTTTTATTCCGAAATGTTCGAATCTATCTGGCATTGTGAGTGGCCATTCAACAGACTCCTTCAAGCGTTCTTTAACTTCTTCTAAGCCACCAACATCTGCCCAGGAAACTTCCGGAACTTCAACATAAATTTCACGCAATGCGCTTGGTTCAATTTCGCGTATTGCAAGTTTGAAATCATCCATTTGAACTTCCATTTTCTCAAGAACTTCAGGAGGAATTTCATCTTGATCTAAGTCTATATCAGGTAAATATCGTCGCAATGCTTTCATTGCAGCTTCTCTAGTAAGTGCAGAAACATCAGCACCAACAAAACCATATGAGTTTTCTAGAATCCATTCCATATCAAAATCATCAGCAATAGGCATACCTCTAGTGTGAATGTTGACAATTTCTCTGCGTCCATTTTTATCGGGAACTCCAATTTCCAGTTCGCGATCAAATCGACCAGGTCTACGTAGAGCTTGGTCGATAGCATCAGGTCGATTTGTTGCTCCAATAACAACGACATTATCTCGACCTTGCATTCCATCCATTAGAGTGAGTAATTGAGCGACAACACGTCGTTCAACTTCCCCTGAAACATCTTCTCGTTTTGGTGCGATACTATCAAGCTCATCAATGAAAATAACTGCAGGTGCATTGTTGGAAGCATTATCAAAAATTTCACGTAATTGTTTCTCTGATTCACCATAATATTTGGATATAATTTCGGGCCCATTAATACTTGTGAAATGGGCATTCGTTTCATTTGCGACCGCTTTTGCAATCATTGTTTTTCCAGTCCCAGGGGGGCCGTGGAGTAAGACTCCCTTTGGAGGGTCTATTCCTAACCGGCGGAACAGAATTGGGTGCTTTAGTGGTAATTCTATCATTTCTCGTACTTTCTGTAATTGATTACCTAGGCCACCTATATCTTCGTACATTATCGAAGAAACATCCCCTCCATCTTCTTCATCAAAAACTTCCTCTTTGATGACTATTTCAGTATCAGGTAATACTTGCACAATGCCCTTAGGCACCGTAGAAACAATGGCAAATGGCAATGCCTCAGCAAAGAGAGTCATACCAGGGATAAAGATTCGATCACCAGCAACCACAGGTCTTTTGTTGAGGCCTCTGCGAGCAAATCCTTCAATTCCAGGCCCAAAACGAACGGTCTGCTTCTTTGCCATTACAGGAGATAGGATTAATCTAGTACAAGGTTTTGTTTCGACTTTTCTAACAGTAACTTTGTCCCCTAAACTAACCCCAGCATTCTTTCTAATAATGCCATCAATTCTTATTACACCTAAATTCGCATCTTCCGGCCGACACCTCCAGACAATTGCCGCAGTACTTTGTTCACCATTAATTTCGATAACATCTCCAGGTTTCAGGTTTAAATCGTTGTCAAAAGGCACACGTGCACGCCCATGACCCACATCGCTTGGTATTGCTTTTGCCACTCTTAGTGGAAGTGTTTTGTCGTCATCATCTGCCATATTCAAGTCTCCAGACAAAACGCCGATTCACTTGACCATCTAAAACCCCACCAGTTGGAATTCTCTGTTGGAGTCCAATCCCAGAGGTACTTTTCTGGCGCCGAAAAGCGAGGTTTGATGGTGGGGAAGTGAGTCGAAGTACCATGACACACGTCCTTGAAGCAGGCATTGAGCATCTCAACATCGTAAATCCGAATGGTAGTCCGTCCGTTCGGGGATGGAATATCATTAATGGACAATTGAAGCAAGCCAGTGATGGTTCAACCTTCAAATCAATTAATCCTGCTTGGTTACAAGACTGTGTTGGCGAATTCCCTCTTTCTACTGAGGATGACGTACACGATGCACTTAGGGCCGCACGTGATGCATTCAGCAATTGGTCGAATACCCCAGCTCCAACTCGAGGTCAGATTATTGGAAATATGGGGCGGCTACTAATGGAGCACAAAGATGCTATTGTTGCAATCGAAACTCGTGAAATTGGTAAAACTCTGAAAGAAAGCGCAGGTTCAGTTCAAGAAGCGATTGACACATGTTTGTTTTTCCAGTCGGAAGGTCGTCGTCTTTATGGGCAAACTGTCAATTCTGAATTACCAAATAAAGAATTATTCACTTATCGAAGACCACTGGGTGTTTGTGGCATTATTAATGCATGCAATTTCCCAGCAGCAGTACCTTTTTGGAAAATGATTCCAGCAATTATGTGTGGAAACACGTGTGTTTGGAAATCACCACAAGATGCACCTCTGTTATCATTTATTTTAGCTCGAATTATGCATGAATCTGGTTTACCAGATGGAGTAGTCAACTTAATCCATGGTAAAGGAAGTGGGGCTGGACAACACTTGGTGAATGCAGTGGACAAGGGGATGGTAAACAAAATTTCATTCACAGGATCAACTGCTGTGGGCAAAATGATTGGTGAAACATGTGGCAGAAACTTGGTTTCATGTTCTCTTGAACTTGGAGGTAAAAACCCACTTGTAGTCATGCCTTCCGCAAATATTGAGAATGCAGTTGAAGGTGCATATTGGGCTGCATTTGGAACAGCAGGTCAACGTTGTACTAGTTTAGGAAATTTGATTATTCACAATGATGTTTATGATGAATTTATGACGAAGTTCATGGCTAAGGTAGAATCCACCTCAATTGGTGATTCTATGCGTAATGACGACGTTCTTTACGGACCAATGTTATCGGAGAAATATGCGTCCGATTTCTTGAATGGTTTAGAAATGTGTGAATCAAGCGGTGCCCGTAAAATATTCGGAAATGGTAGAATCACCAATGAAAACAAACCGTCGGGATTCTTGGGAGATGCATCTGAAGGAGTTTACATGTGGCCTCATGTATATGTTGATGTCACTGAAGACATGGAATGCTTCCACGAGGAAATCTTTGGTCCAGTGGTGACAATTGTGCGTACTGAATCATTTGAACATGGGCTACATTTAGCAAATGCTAGCCCCTACGGTCTCTCAAGTGCTTGTTATACAAATGATCGATTAGAAGCATACCAATTCAAGAGTGGCATTAAGGCTGGAATGACTGGAATAAACAACTCAACTACTGGTGCAGAAGCACATCTACCCTTTGGAGGAGTTAAAGGCTCAGGAAATGGCACCCGAGAATCAGGAATTTGGGTGATTGAAGCATATTCGTATTGGCATGCAGTTAATGATGAATTATCTGGTAAATTACAATTAGCTCAAATGGATGTAGATGAAATTGAAATCGAAGAGGCTGAAGTAGATTATACCACGTTAGCCTGAGGCGATATTTTGGAAATATCTCGAGAAACAGTTCGACTTGCAGTGTACATATTAGGTCCATTAGTCCTAGTTTCGTATGTTGTTGGAATATATCGAATGAATGATCCGAATCAATTGTGGGGTGGTATTCCAGAATCTTGGAGGCCGTTGAATGTCACTTGCATGTTTGTATCTGCGGCAGGTTTCCTTGTGATGTGGTGGTTCTTTCTTTATCGCTGGGATACAGCAACAGTAGATCAAATCCAATGGCCATGGGGGTCAAATAGAGATTCAGGAGGCCACGGTCGTCTTTTGATTGCATTTTCACTCGTGCTTATTCCTTCAATGCTATGGCTTGAGTCAACATCATTGCACATACGTACGGATGCTGATTGGTCAAAATGGGTAGTGATTGGTACCCTATGGTTAGTCTGTCTAGGAAATATATTACTTGGTTTACTTGCATGGAATGCCCATCAACAAGGTTTGGAAAAAGATGCTATCTGGCCAGTCATGGGTGCTGCAATGCTATCAATACAAGTTATTGGAAATGATGGTATTATTTGGGTAGCTAAGTACCCATGGTAAATTTACAGTTTCCATTTCCCTAAACTGTCTTGAAGTGCAATTTTAAGGTCATCATGTTCAAAGTTATATCCGCTTTCAATCAAGCGTTTTGGTAATACCCTTTGACTTTCTGTCGTCAGAGATACCCCCATTTGTCCATACAGTACCCGAATAGCAAGTGGTGGGGTTGGGATGAATGCAGGTCGCCGTAATACATTGCCAAGAGTTCTAGCGAAAAATTTCTGCTGGATAGGATTTGGTGAAACAAGGTTGTACACACCTTCAGTATTCGACATCATCAAAAGATGGTTTATTGCATATATTTGATCATCCATTGAAATCCAAGACATCCATTGTTTCCCCCTTCCAATTGGGCCTCCAATTCCTAGTTTGGCTGGTAGTAGCATTTTCGCTAAAGCCCCACCCGTGGCATCAAGAACAATTCCTGTGCGGAGATGAATTTTTCGAATCCCTGTACCTTCAACATGTTTCGAACTTTCTTCCCATTTTTTACAAATTTCAGGTAAAAAACCCTCACCGTTTTCACTACTTTCATCCAATATCTCATCTTTTCTATCCCCATACCAACCTATGGCGTTAGCGATAATGAATAAATCAGGTTTTTTGTCTATTCTAGACATTGTTTTTGCCAAAAGGATGGTACTATTGACTCTACTATCCAAGATAGCCTGTTTTCTTTTTTGACTCCACCTTTTGTCACCAATACCTTCCCCACCTAAATGGATAATCACATCAAATCCTTCGATATCTGATGAATTAATTTCGCCCTGATTCGGGTTCCAGAATATTTCCTTATTTTCAAAAAGTGGGTCTCTCCTCACCAATTTCCAAACATCATGTCCTCCAGTGTCCAAAAAAGCAGAAAGTTGAGTTCCAATTAGGCCCGAAGACCCTGCAATGAGGATGCGTTTCCTAGAAAAATCTGAAAATTCCATATGTCTTTTGAGATCTCTTCGTAACCGTAATTCTCTAGCATGAAACATGCGTGCTAATCGTTTTCGAATACTTCTACCTGCAATAAGATGTCCTAAACTGCGAAATGGAACTTGATAGGTGACTTCATCTGTCACAGTAGTAACACCATTGGCTTCAGTAAGAGTATGATTATGACACCAGTAACGAAATGGTCCTTTCACCATTTTGTCTGTAAAGTGATGTGGGGGGTCATAAGAGGTATGCTCAGCAACCCAAGTCATCTTGATTGGACCCATTGGAAATCGGAAAACCCTCTGTGACCCAACTTCCAGAGTATTGTCTGCTTTTATTTCTTCAGCGACCTCCCAAGGAGGCATAAGTCTTCGAAATGAGCCACGATGCTCAAACCATGCAAATGTCACATCTTTGGGACAAGTTGTTTCAGTTTGCCATTTGAATTGACGCATCAAAACACCTGTGTCCTCATTTTGTCGCCAAATGTACAGCACTTAGGTTTGATTGTTCTTGACGCGACTTGGTCATATTGAAGTATGTATTGTACTTCGAGAAGAACATACGGACCGTGGGAGTGAATTGAATGAGTGATTCAGAGACAAATGTACTGATTGTTGGAGCCGGACCAGGAGGTTTGGCCAGTGCACTTCTTCTCGCTAAAGCAGGATTAAATGTTCAGATTATTGAGAAGTCCAACAAAGTGGGAGGTCGAACTAAACTTTTCACTAAAGATGGATATACATTCGACACAGGGCCTACATTTTTTCATTACCCTGAAGTTGTGGAAGAAATATTTCAAGCAATCGGGCTTGATGCCCATAATGAATTGGATTTGATTAGACTTGATCCAAATTATCGATTGATATTTGGGCAAGGTGGATGTATTGATGCGACCACCGACGTTGAACATATGGTTGAACAGATACGTGAATTATGCGGGGAAAAAGACGCTGAAGGATTCCGCCGATATATCAGAGATAATCGTCGCAAGTTAGAGATGTCAAAAAAATGCCTCAATACTCCTTGGAAAAGTGTTTGGGATATTTTTAGTAAACGTGCATTTAGAGTATCACGGGTTTTACGTCCATGGCGATCAGTTGCAAGTGACTTATCCAAATCATTCAAAGATGAACGGATGCAATTGGCAATGTCATTTCAGACCAAATATCTGGGAATGAGTCCATTCCATGCCCCTAGCTTGTTCACAATTTTGGCATATCTTGAATATGAGTATGGTATTTTTCATCCGAAGGGAGGATTAGGAAAAATTACTGAAAAGATGGCAGAAATCGCTTTAGAAATGGGGGTTGAAATTAGATTATCTGAAGCAGTTGAAGAACTTCTTTTTGAAAATAAAAAAGTAGTGGGGGTTAGAACACCCAAAGGAAATTATAAGTCGGACTGTGTTGTTATGAATGCTGATTTCGCATCGGGAATGAAAGCATTGGTACCAGATAAAATGAGGAAAAAGTGGTCTAACAAAAAGTTGGAAAAGAAATCTTATTCCTGTTCTACTTTTATGTTATATTTGGGTCTTGATAATAAATACGACACCCCTCATCACCAAATTTATGCATCGTCAGAATATCAGAATAATTTAGAAGATATTGTGAAACATAGAGTTACATGGGACGACCCATCTTTCTATGTCCAAAATGCATGCATTACGGATCCAGAACTGGCCCCAAAAGGTTGCTCAACATTGTATATATTGGTCCCAGTAACACATATGCACGAATCTGTAGATTGGGATGAAATAAAAGTTAAGTTTAGAGATTTAATCATTTCACAGTTGCCTAAGCTAGGGTTTGAAGATGTAAAAGAGCACATTGTTTCTGAAACAATTGTGACACCAGATGATTGGGGGAATCGAGATGTCTACAAAGGCGCAGTGTTCAATTTGGCTCATGGTTTAGATCAAATGTTGTGGAAACGTCCTCAAAATCGCTTTGAAGAATTTGAAGGCCTTTACTTGGTTGGTGGAGGCACACATCCTGGAAGCGGCCTTCCAACGATTCTGGAAAGTGGACGAATAAGTAGTAAATTGATTTGTGCAGATATGGGCATCAATCCCGATTGGAACGGGATGGAGACATGGTTTGATGAAATACGTAAACCGAAGTTCAAGTAATAATCAAATATCGGCAGAATCAGTTTCTTCATCGAAAGTGCAAACACCATCACACGTGTCTGGGACGATTCCTTCATTCAAGAAAGCCTCAACCATTACATTGACACCAATAATTGGTGCAATTTTGTTATGTGCTAATCCTGAATCACTCGTAGGTGGCGGGGAATTATCTTCAGGCATTGCTGGATAATTACCATCCCAATATACAATGATAGAACCACTTTCAATAGGGCCTGCTGCAGTTGGAATTCCCCATGGTAATCTTGCAGAAGAATCGAGTACAGATGCATTTGCTACTCTAGCAGCACGGTCCGATGAAAGACCAGGTACTTGGGCATCATTTACTGAAATTATTGAGAAAATACGATATGGATCGATAGTATTTCCATACCCTTCATCCGTAAACCGAAGCCACACGTCACCATCGGAAGGATCCCAAATATGCTGGCATAGTGCAATTAATAGAGCGCGATCATTCCTCTCAGGGTAAGCATTTTCAACGGCAAAACTATCCCCAAAGCTAGCATAATTTGTAGAGCGCTCAATCATTGATGAGAAACCGGTGGCTCCCACCCAAAGAGCTGCTCTGTCGATGTCGGGAGAGAATGCAGCGATACTCGAACCGTAAACCCCTCCTAACGAATAACCCATGTAATTGATGTCAGAACTATCAACTAGGTTTGTATTATTATGATACATTTCTTGTAGGTCAGAGCAGACTCCTTTGAAGGTTCTAGCCAATGCCATTTGATTAACCAGCATTTGTTGTAACTGATCAGACTGATGCTGGAAATAACTTGCATTGAAAAGGCCTAAACCAATGGTGTCGACATCCTGATTTGCCCACCCTGTGATATCAGTGCCGACGAAGACAACTTCGTATTCATCTGCCCAATCAACAACAAGTTCTCTGATGTAAATCTCCCCCCATCCAAGGAAACCGTGACCGAAAACCACAAGCGGCCCTGATTTACTTTGGTTAGCGAGAGTTTGAGGTATGGCCATTGTAAATGGTATCTCCTCATATCCTACAAATTGTGGCATCCCATTTTCATCACGGTCAATCATGGACACTGCGTTGTTTGCTGGTGTTCGATAACTAGGAACTGTGTAAGTTCCACCGATGAGCCTGAATCCTTTCCCATTATCGTGCCAATCATCTTCTACAGTTGTTACATTACAGGCAATTCCATCATCTCCTAATCTTGTTAATGCATCTGAGCGCATATGCAACATTCCGCCCAAAATTGAATTAATCGATGCCGTATGGAATGCCCATGCTGCTTTCAATCCGCTTCGATTATGACCATTTGAATCTAAAGCAGTGAGTAATGTAGTCATCGACTCTTTTCTAGATTCTATGTCTGGAGCATCAGTAGATAAATTATCTAGAACAGCCTGAAAGGCCAATGATGATTCGACATTCAAATTTGAGATTCCTACACCATATTTCGTGTTGGGTTCTAGTGGTTCCATGGTTCGAATAAATAGTATTGTTTTCGTATTATCTGTTTGCCTTGCATCATTTTCGACCCAGTGTGCAACCCTTTGATTGGTGTCAAGGTTCAGAAGAATTGTAGCATGTCCATCTTCAAGAGATAGAGAGACTGTGTGTTGGTCTGCAACTCCCGTTAGATTTGCTTTTGAAGAAAAAGCGGTCATTATTTGAGTTGATGGACTCATCCCGTCTAGCAGATTCAGTGAAGGGATATCTGGAATATGGCCAAATCCTGATGTTGGAAGAGTATTTGTTGCATAGTTAACCCTCATTCCAGTTTCAGTTGTGTTGTCAGCATCTAGAAATGCATCTGATGGGAAGGGCAGCATACAATGGGTTGGGTTTAGGTTGTCGCAACCATCGGTTTGTGGTACTGCAACAGGTGTTTCAACGATGCCATTATCTAACAATTGATTATCTTCTTCAACTGCATTATCATCTGAATTATTCAAGCAACCCGGCATTAGAATTGCCAGAACTAAACAAAAAGCTAGTGTCTTCTTCCGTACATCATCCATGTCCTTACCGCAACGGCCCCGGTTATCAAATACTCTGTTACAAGATGGTCTCTCCACATTGTGGGCATTCCATTCCTGGAATGAAGGCTCCCGGCATATAGCCACAAGCGAGGCAGATGCTCAGTACATCATCAATGAAATCCATAGAGGCGCGTATAAGTGATGTGATATGAACCCCTATGGGGTTCAGCGAACATATATGGATGGTGGGCGAGGGGCCTTGGTCAACAGTGGTACTTGTGGCCGAGAATATTCCTCTTCCGATGAAGAAAGGTTTTGGGAAAACAGATCGCATTGATGCTTGGTGGAAGGGCCCTACTGCAATGGTATTTTATCTTGGAATAATGATTATCTATGCTACTTGGCGTGGATTTATGGAAGCCGATTTTTGGATATTCTCTGAATTTGGTTTGTCGGGAAATCAAGGTGGTTCGGCAGGGACAATGGCGATAGAAGAGGGCAGCCACATTCTTTCTCCACTTTTTAGTCCGCTCATTCTTCCAGGTGAGGGAACTTTGGGTGGACCCATACCTGAATGGATGTGGTGGATGTCTCCTGCAATGTTTATTCTGATTTTCCCAGCCGGATTTCGTGGAACTTGTTATTACTATCGTAAAGCATACTATCGTGTTTTTTTCCAACACCCTACTGCATGTGCAGTTAGCAAACCATGGAATGCTTACAAGGGTGAAACTGGGTTATTAGTAGTCCAAAATTTACATCGATATTTCATGTATGCCGCTTTAGCCTATTTACCACTTCTTTCTTGGGATGTTTATCTTGCAGCACGCCATGATGGTGGGACATGGGTTATTTCTGTGGGTACTCTTGTTTTAGCATTAAATGTCCTAATGTTGACAGGGTATACTCTTGGCTGCCATGCATTTCGTCATATCATAGGTGGGGGCTCAAATGATTGGACTTCAACACCCATAGCTAGATTGAAATACAAATTGTGGAACTTTAGCACGAAATTGAATGAGCATCACAAAGATTGGGCTTTATACTCCTTATTTTGGGTAATGTTTGCAGATTTTTACATCTATGCATGTACCATGGGTTGGTGGACCGATGCGGTCCTTTTAGGAGGGGCCTGAAATGAGTGAGAAGTATACAACCCATGAGTACGATGTTGTTGTCATAGGTGCTGGAGGAGCAGGTCTACGTGCTGCGATTGAAGCTACAAAAAAAGGCGCATCTGTGGCAGTGATTTGTAAATCCATGCTGGGGAAGGCACACACAGTAATGGCAGAAGGAGGGGCTGCGGCAGCCTTAGGGAACAAAGATCCGCGAGATTCATGGGAAACTCATTTCCGAGATACGATGAAGGGAGGGAAATATCTTGGAGACTGGAGGATGGCTGAATACCATGCCAAGGAATCACCAGATCGGATTAGAGAACTTGAGCAATGGGGTGCTATATTTGATCGAACACCCAGTGGACTAACCAATCAACGAAATTTTGGAGGGCATACTTATCCAAGATTAGCACACATTGGAGATGCAACTGGTCTCGAGTTGATTCGAACATTACAAGAACGTGGAATCCATACTGGGATGGAGGTTTTTATGGAATATACTGTACGTCACTTATTCAAAACAAACGGCCGTTTGTCAGGTTGTTTTGCCTATAATCGCGTTGATGGCTCCCTCCATGTATTCAAGGCAAAAACAACAATTCTTGCAACAGGTGGAATTACTCGGTGCTGGGCAGTCTGCTCTGGTTCGTGGGAATATACCGGAGAAGGGCATGCTCTAGCATATTGGGCTGGAGCAGAGATGGGCGATATGGAATTTGTTCAATTTCATCCAACTGGAATGATATGGCCACCATCGGTGAAAGGAATTCTGGTTACTGAGGGTGTACGGGGAGAAGGTGGAATGCTGACTAATTCTGAAGGCAAGCGTTTCATGTTTGATTATGTCCCTGAAATGTATCGCGAGGAGTTTGCAGATACAGAAGCAGAAGCGATGGATTGGGTACAGTCTATTGTTGCGGATGAAACTCCAACAGCCCGCCGCCCCCCTGAATTGTTAACTCGCGACGTGGTGGCAAAAGCGATTAATTCTGAAAGAGAAGCAGGACGAGCATCCATTCATGGAGGTGCATATCTCAACATTTCTTGGAGACCTGAAGAACAGGTTAAGAAGAAATTACCAGGAATGTATCATCAATTCATGGAACTTGCAGCAGTGGATATTACCAAGGAACCAATGGAAGTGGGTCCGACTGCACATTATGTGATGGGGGGAGTCAAAGTAAATCCTGAAACACAGGAGTCTACAATCCCGGGTCTTTATGCCGCAGGTGAAGCTGCCACAGGTTTGCATGGTGCAAATCGACTTGGTGGAAATTCATTGTCAGATCTCATAACATTTGGAAAGCGAGCTGGTGAATATGCTGCTGCTGCTGCTGTTGAAATCAAAGAGTATCTAGACATAGATTCTAAGGAAATTAATGAGGCAATTGAACAAACTCTTGCCCCACTGAAAAGAAAAGGTGGAGAAAACCCAGCAAAGGTAGTCCAAGATCTGCGCGAATTGATGCAATTGAAGGTGGGAATTATTCGCGATGGTGGGCAACTTCAGGAAGCACTTGTAGAGTTGGAGAGTTTTAGAGATCGAGAAATCAGTACATCTCCAGGCGGCACTAGAATTTACAACCCTGGCTGGCATCAGGCATTAGAAATTGGAGCAATGATTGACATCAGCAAGATGTGTGCTATGGCAGCACTGTCTCGTGAAGAAAGTCGGGGGGGGCACACACGACTTGATTTCCCAGTTCCAGACCATGGAAAGTGGGGTAATATCAACAGTGTGATTGTGATGGATGATAACGGTGAGATGAATCTATCACACGTCTCGTATCCACCAATTCCTGAACGACTAAAGAAATTGCTTGATGCGGCAGACTTGCATGAGGAGGAGTGAAAATGACTGAAGATGTTACTTTCCGAGTCTTCCGAGGTGAGCCAAACGAAGATGGTGTTCCAACGGGGCAGATGGTAGACTACACTGTTGACATGGATGAAGGGATGGTCGTACTAGATGTCATTCATAGCATCCAAGCTGAACATGCTCCTGATATGTCTTGTAGATGGAATTGTAAGGCTGGAAAGTGTGGTTCTTGTGGTGCTGAAGTCAACGGAAAACCCCGTCTAATGTGTATGACAAGGATGGAAGATATCATGGAGGAAACTCCTGAAGGTCAACCTGTTGTTGTCAAACCAATGCAGGCATTCCCTCTAACGAAGGATTTGGTGACTGATATTGGATGGGCGTACGACCTCAACAAAACAATCCCTCCATTGAAGGGGCCAGAAGAAATGGATTGGGCATTCAATCAAAATGAAGCGGATCGAGTGCAGGAATTCAGAGCATGTATCGAATGCATGCTTTGTGTCAACACATGCCACGTAATGCGAGAGCACCAATTATTCGATGAATTTGCAGGCCCTAGATTCTTCGTCCGACTTGCGAATCTTGAGATGCATCCAATGGATGAAGATGACAGAATTAGTATGATTAAGGATGACTATGGTTTGGGATATTGCAATATTACACGTTGCTGTACTGAAGTTTGTCCAGCTGGAATCAACATCACTGACAATGCAATAATTCCCCTCAAGGAACGCGTAGTCACTGAATATTACGACCCAGTTGCCATAATTGCAAAGAAACTCGGGCTACGGAAGTAATCAAATCGGCTATTTGAAACAAAAAAAGACTCGAATGAGGCGCATTAACGCCTCATCCGAGCCCGTGTGTCATCTTGTGTTTGATTAAGTCAGGTTCGCATTAATTGATCAGAGATGGTCAACGCGAAGTTTCTTCACGTTAGCCTTCTTGATTTTACCCTTGCCTTTGAGCCATGCCGGCGCAGATGCCGGAGGGTCAACCATTTCAGTCCATCCGTTAAACACGTGTACGCGCTTTGTACCGCGCTCACGCAGATGTATGTCTGTTGTGCCACGAGTGGCCGCCTTCAATGCCGCACCACGTGGTTGTCGGCTTGCGAAGACCTGGCTTGTGTCCTTACCGCCCTTCATCAGGACGAAGTATTTCTTTTCTCCCATGAGGTTACACCTCTGCTTAGCACGATTTTACAACGGGTCTTAATGTTTCCGTCTAAAAAACGCATCACTGCGCCCCAATTGGTAGTTTTTTTCGGTTACCACTGCTGTACATTGACTTCTGAGCAACCCCTCTTTTAGAGGTTTTTTTGGAAACGGAATAAGAAAAACTAGCGCATTTTCACTCAAGGGTGATGGGACTGGATACTGAGATCATTGTTAGAGGATTGGACTAGGCTTGGTAATCGAAAAGCATCTACGAACCAGCCTATTCCAAAAAATCCAATTGTAAAGAAATAAAGAAAACCACCTGTAAAATCTCTAAGATAAAATCTGTGCCCACCTAACAAACCGAACAAAAACCAAAGCAAATATGCATCCGATAATTGCCTTTCTTCTAATTGGCCTGATGATGCACAGCCCACTGGTTGAATTATTTTGGCATCATCATCACGAGGATTTTTTTGAACTAAATGGTAATGGTTGTGAACGACATTACCTGTATGGAGATCCCCTCCAACGACACTATCTTGTATCGCAATACCAGAAGGTTGGACTTGCATGGGAATCAATGATTCATGATGACGTTCTGAATCTCGTCCCGAAGTTTATTTGATGTACTCTTCTTCATGCCCTTAAGTTCAAGAACATTAGAACCACCAGTGGTATCAATAGAAACAGTATCCCAAAAAATACCTTTCTTTACGCGAACGGAAGAAATCTGTTTCCCAGACATTCGCTCTTCGTCAACAAGCCAAAAAAGAATCACTCCACGACGCTTGAAAAATTCCACTGTATTTGTTGATACAGACATCTTACTGGGGAAGATGAGGGTTGGTAGCCATTTGAATGTGAAAAGTGCCCAAAATCTGCTCTGTGAGTATGTTGCCATGGAATTCCTAATACCAAACCCCGTATAACTTTATCTCGTAATGGGTTTGTATCGATTTTACAATTTCAAATATCAGCACCAGCAAGAGTTTTTGTTTCAGTTACTCCTTCTATTTGTCGAATCTTTTCTACAACCACTCCTGCAATATCCCCTAAGCTTTCAGATTCCAATTTGAGAATGATGTCGTAATCACCAAATAAAAGAGTAGCATCTTTCACTGCATCAATGTTACTTGCAATCTGGTATACTTCAAGCTCTTTTCCGGGGCTGACATTGATCAAAACATATCCAATTGCCATCTGAATCATCACTATGACGATGTAATCATTCTTCAAACATTTGCTATTCTTCCTCTCGATATGAATCAATTTGCTTCCGAGTCCAACCTGCAGCAAGAAGTTCATTGTCAGACCAATCGGAAATTGATTCATTCATTAAATCACTTTTTTCATTTGAAATACCAGCCATTTCAAGAAGAATATCATCACTTACTTCTCCGGCATTTCGTGACCAAGCATCCTCGCTCAATTCCTCTTCAATATCTTCAAATTCAGCCCCATCCTTTTTTGTAAACAATAAGCTTGATACAATTAGAAACAATACAATCAGAATGACAATCGCAATGATCATTTGTGTACTCAAAAATTGTGATTCCAAATCGGCTGACTTACCTGTGTTATTTTCCCCTGTTGGAACAGTAGTACCTTGGGCTACTTGCAAGATAATTTCTTCCTTTGCATCCAATCCAGAAATATCTAGACACGCAAATTGCAATGTGTAATTTCCAGCATCTCGCCCTGGTGGAATCCAAGTATTGTTCCATTCTCCATTTTCAGCAGGATAATATACAGCAGAAATTAGTGTAATTCCATCTGAATTTGATAACAGAACTGAACATTCGGTACCCTCATTTCCATCTGCATCATTGACTTTCACTACAAGAGTAGTTTCTTTACCAGATGTAATGTTTGATGGAATTAGTGTAAAATTGAGTTTCGGCGAAGCTCCCCTAATGTCTATATTGTTGAAATCAGAGTAACCAGTATACCCATCAATATCATGTAAAATGACACGCATTTCAGATTCGCCGAGAGAATTACTTTTGACAGCCTCCTCAGAAATCATCAATCTATAATATTCAGTGGTTTCAATTGAACCTGGGGTGCACGTTGGAGGGGGAGTCAATTTTTCGACAATTGGAAAGGAGACAATCAAGTTTTGATTTGAATCGGTTGAAAATTCTATTTCGCCGGTATCAATTGGCCGCCCATCGGAGACACCAACCCATACATAAGAACCTCCAACTCCCCTTGTTAGGTGATTTACTATCGTGCTTTCTTTGCATATGATAGGTGTGGAAATCACTGGTGGTAAAAGGTATACGCTCCGGGCCCATTCCCAAGAGAGATTAGTCCAATCTCCATTGGTAATCATAGCATGGATGGTTGCCTCTCCTTGTTGCAAACCTGCAGGTGCAGTTACAGGTCCATCAATTGCCTGTTGAATTTCTAAACCAGGCCAAGTAATCATTGCATCGAATTCAAAGATAGCACTGGGATCATCTTCATCGATTATTCTGATTTCGATTTCATCATTTGCTCCATTGAGATATTCGACATCGATTATTTCAGCTGTTGGGGGCAAATCAATTGGAGTGAGTGTTCGGTTATTCCATTCAATCCCTTTTGAATACAAAGTGATGTGAACTGAATCTAAAGAACCACCAGCAGGGGGTGCCCACAATGTTTGGTAACATGTTTGACTACCCGACACCCCTGAAATAGACGAAGGTGGGAGTTCATCCCCATTGACGCGAAATATTGGCAAATCAAGTTCGATATTGTGGTCTAAATCGACAACGCATGCCGATAATATATGTGTTTGCCCCCGTATCCAACCGATTGCATTGGATGGTGGATTATTCATGCCTATCCATGGTGATTGATCAACATTCTGAACATGTGGTCCATACCAAGTTGCTTGCGCATCTGAAATGGAAAATGCGTTCTCAATCCAAATTTCATCAGATAAGTTTTGAGCATCAAAAACAGTCCAATGTAAATCCACATACCCTAGAGTAATATTTGCAGGGATAGTTATGCTTGCTATCCAACGTGTATCTGATGCCAAACCCCCTGCATTAACTTCGGTCCAATTTGCTGAAGATGTAGTAGCATTGATTTGCCAAAACATGCTTCCACGAATCACTCCAAAGTCGTCTTCGACTTGAACCTCGCAAGTTACAACGCCTCCTCTTGTTACTTGTGTTGTAGAACAACTACTTGCTGTGATTTCAGGAACAGCATTAATTTGAATATTCAAAATACCTAGATTGTTTGTAGTCACTCGTTCAGGAGACGATGTATCAGAGGGAATCCAGCGTACTAGTAATTCGACAAACCCAGTTCGAATTGGGGTAATATTTACCGGTAATATTAACCGGCTACCGATTTCATTTCCCCCAGGTATTGTCAATGAAATGTTGGCCAATAAAATATTGTTTTGTCTGTCACGAACTTCAATTTGTCCAATCGCTTCTGCTGGGGCTAAATTTTCTAGAAGAACTTCCACGGAACCATTGAAACCTTTGCTTAGAATTTCAGGGGCTCTGATGTTTGAAATATTCACATCATGTAATCGGTTCGAATATGCCGCCATCTTTGGATCTCCTACGACCGTCCCCATCCAAGATAGCATGACATTTGATGCAGCATAACATTCTGACATCGTATATCCATTTCCATAACATGAGAGAAGTTGCTCTGGATTGGAAACTCCTGAAAGGTAAGGCTCGTAGACATAACCCTTGACGCCCGACACACCATCCTCGAGCAAGTCGGCGACCAAACTTTGTCCATAACTGGAATTAAACATGAATGTACGCCCACCAGTACTCACTGCTGTTTCAGCAATACTCCCATTCAACCAAGTGAAATGTGGTCTAATTGGATAGAGTTTCAAAGTATCAAAGAAAATAGAACCATTGTAAGTCCCATCGGAAAACTCTGCAACTTGACGGATAGAAAAACTGGCCACCTGTATATCGGGGCGGAAGCGAAGTTGTCTACTTTGCCAATCATCTGAAAAGGACCGACGATCGGACACATTGATGGAGAGAGAAGTACCATTTACATCGTACGCTTCAACTTCCAACCACCAGTCACCTTCGACCCAACCTTCTCTCATCGAATAACCATCTAGTATCCAAGCATGATTGGCATCGAGAGAATCTCCAGACTCCATGATGGTGACAGTTTGTTCGACATAGGTTACTGAATTGTTGGTAGTATTGAAACCAGGGCAAATCCAAACAATTTCATCATGTATGTCCTCAACTTCTTGACTTGTCAATGCTGAATCCCAAATTTGAACCTCATCTATGACTCCTGCAAAATGAGTATTTCCTGCGCGGTTTACACCAAATTTGTAAATTTCAATGCTATTTACAGTCCCGTTTGGCACATTTTGACTGATGATTTCTGTACCATCGAGGTAGAGTGTGACACTGTCATTCTCAAATGTTGTAACGAGGTGCTGCCATACTGTTGGGTCGACAGTCCCGAAGCTGTACGAATTATTGTGGTATAACTCCCAATCTCCGGGGTTACCTCCTCCAGTTTGAATCTGGAAGGAATCATCGTCACCAGCCACATCGTTGACTGCGATGGCAGAGGCATGTATCGATTGTCCTGAATGATTGGCTTGAACCCAAAGACTGACGGTAAAATCTGTTACTGAATCTGCGACATCAACTCTCGCTTCATCATCAATACCATCAAAAAAAGCGCAATTTCCCAGTACACAGGTCCGCCATTGATTCCCATTGGTCCCTGTGAAATTGAGGTGTGCTGAACCGACAGAATCGTTTGCAATATCACCACTACTTTCATCGAATTCCCAATGATGAATCAAACTAGATTCACGGACTGGGAAACTACTTCCGCGAGTCAATACATTGGTTGGAACTGTTTGTTTGGAAACCCCTGGGCCTTCCCATTTTAGTTCTAAACCTGCATACCCTCCGTGTTCAAAAAATTCTGTTCTCAATGTATGTTCTCCAGAATCTAACCAAACGGAACCTGATATTTCTCGCATGGAATGGTGACCTTGGTTGTCAACAATTTCCACATCATCTATCCACAGCTTTGAACCATCATCACTGCGCAAGTAGAATGTCCAATTACCGGCAGCTGGAACGTGGATAATTCCGGAATGTCGTGCACTCCAATATTCAAGGAACCGACTATCCAAACCAGTCCAAGCATTTTGAGTTGATGGCCAATCAATATTCGGCTCATGACGAACGAAGTCAGGGGTACGCCCTGAGAGATTGACCATCGTACTGATATTGTATGTGATACCATTGTTGTCGAAATATTCTGCAAGTAAACCATGAGTTGTCGCCGCATCATTGGCACCACATGCCGCATCTTCAAGGCGCCCTTCCATTGCCGCATTCCCATTCCTTTTAGTATCAGTTTGTCGGGCCCACCACCATTGTTCTCCTGGCGAAAGTGAAGGAGCGACTCCATCCCAATATCGCGACCCCGTAGACCAACTACCATCCGATGTATCGTATCCGGCATTCGCCAAGTGATTGCCATCCCAAGAACCATCGTTACTCCCCCAAGCAGCATACATCGAGACATTTTCCATATTGGTAACAAATGTACTATTTTGATTGAAATGTACAGGGAATCCCATATTCGTTAGAGTCTCATTCGTTGTATATAGCAAATCATTCCACCATTTATATCCCGAACCATTTCGGTTAGTGGCTAAATCGAGAACGGAAAAACCATTTTGCCCTATACTGTTGTTGGTTTTGGCAATTAACCCTAATGCCGTCTCTACGTCATATCCTGTCAATCGGCTAACAAGGTAGTATCCTTGTTCGTCTCGATCAAAGGCTTTCATTTCGTTTCCAGCTGCCAACCCATAGTTTGAATTTACATGTAAATCAGCGAAGATAGATGACGCATAAGGTCCGTTTATGAGTGCCAATTCAGAATCAAAGGATGCCCGTGAGTTTGTACCACCATTGACGCCCAATGGGACCCCCTTCGTCGTCACTAGGACGTTCAAATTTGTGAGGTTTCGAGTATTAATCATCTGGGAAATTGGATCGGCAAAGAATGTTGTAAATTGATTTGAATTGATAATTTCGCTCGATGGTGTGCTTTCATTCGTCAATAGTAAAATTCTCTCTGGAGGAATGTTTCGGGATAGTGCAAATGCAGTTCCAATGATTTTACTTTCCACACTTTGATTATTGATGATTATGGCTACATCGCTATAATCTGCAAATGATTGGTGTGAAAACGGTTCAAGCACAGCAATATCTCGGAATGTTGTCTCATTCCAAGCATCATTGGCGTTAAATTGCCTCGCACTAGAGTGGGCATCAAGCTCGATTGAATATACTGGAGTCCAAATCTGCAACAAGAAAAGCAGAACGAGGGCGTAAGAAACTCGCGAACGCACACCTTATCGCCCCTGTCGCATACTTTTCACCATGTCGGAGAAATGCCTCTACACTTATGGTCTAGTCTAAATCACCAGATTGGTTCGACGATTGACATAAATCCCTCCGCCCCCTCTCGCATAAAGTATGTCCGAGGTAATCATCGCTCGCAACTGCCGTCATGCTCGATTGCGGGTCATTGCAGGAGACCTCACAAAATACGAGGCACAAGTCAGCGTAACTTGTGCAAATAACCGACTTGCGGGCCGTGAAGGATTAGATGCCAAAATGCATAATGTGGCAGGAGAAGAATTGAGGGCGGCTTGCCTTGAAATTGCAAAAAAACAACGCGCTCAGAACCTTCAACCCTGCCCCGTTGGGCACGCAGTAACCACGAAAGGTTTCAATTTACCTTGTGAGCATCTAATTCACGTGGTCGGACCCGATTGTAGGCGGCCCAGCCAAGATGAAGGCCGTCGGGAATTAATTGCTCAATCTTATGCTTCATTATTCGAACAAGTTAACCAAATTGGTAAAGTTGAAACTATGGTTTGCCCCCCTCTCTCAATGGGGATTTTCGCTTATCCTCACCGAGAAGGTGCACGAATGACAATGGAGATTGTACTCGGATGGCTGGATGCAGAAGAAGACCCTGAGGTCGGTGACTTTGTTCTCCTCGTCAATGATGACAATTTTGTTAAGAATTTGAAAACAGTTTATCGAGAATCAGAGGATCAATTCCCCGGAATCGACTGCACCCGCGAATATCGCAAGCGTCGATTCTGATGAAGCGCACGTGATCTAGCGGTTATGATGTATGGTTCCCAACCATGCCACCCGGATTCAAATTCCGGCGTGCGCACCTGAACTTAAATCTCATGAAAATTCAGGGAGAATTCCAACGGATTCATACAGACTAGGCCCACTTCCAAGATAGCACATTGTAGCACGCCTACTTCGAGAATCTTCAGGTTGCGAATTGTTACCAGTAGCACATTCACCTGTGCATCCATCAGCGAATGCAATGTATACTCTCCCATCACTATCTATGTGCAAATCATTGAAGTCGAGTAGGTTGCGATTCGAACCGCCGATGTCGCGACAGTCACCACTGTTCAAACAAATGCTGCCGACCTGTACTGGATCTGCAGAAGCTCGCATGGTGTGGAACACTGGGTTCTCATCGAGTGCGTTCAAACTGTAAGTAACATACAGGTGGTAACTGACGTTTGAATTTGCATAGTGTGCATTTCCATCCCAAGCGGCACCGTCCAAGTTGGGTTGTCCCAATTCGCCGGAATTCTCACTCCCTAGGTATGTAATTGCAATTCTGCCAGGGTCGCCAGCATCAATTTGTGGGAATGCGTACGATACAATGTCGATGGGGCTAATGCGAATGCTGTCCGATTCCCATGAATCTCCAGAATCAGTACTCCTCGACATGTAAATTCCTTCACCATTGTAACCGTTAAATGATCCATTTTCATTAGGCCCACCGGGTCCAGTCCAAACGTGATAAGCATTGGATTCAGTGTCTGTCGCAACCTCTGAGTTCTTGCGTGGATAAGGTGTACCTACATCTGTGCCCATCGTGCGCTCAAACCATGTCAAACCGTTGTCCTTCGATATGATGACAGTTGGTGTTTCGACTCGAGGAGTCACGTAAACAGTGCCGTCTGGAGCTGAGGTGATGGCCCCATGAAGGCCACCGTTGGTGGTGGCTAATCCAAAGATTTGGCCACCTGCTTCAAATGTAGCCCCACCATCAAAACTTGTGAAACAGAATATGCCTGCGAGTTTGTTGTAGCAATAGTAAACCGCGGTTTCGTAGATTATTTCTTGCGTGATGGAGCCGGGAATACCATAACCGCTGCCTGTCCAAGGACCGGTTGCCAATTTGATGTGATCATTGATTGGAGTTGTGCCTGAATCGTGTGGATTGCCGACCCAAGTTTCACCATCATCATCACTCCAGCAAATCCACGATGTTTCCAAACCTATCATTTGCACATTGAAAATTCTATCTGTGATAGGGTCAACCCAACCATAGGGGTCACTGGTAGTCGGTGAACATGCAGGCTCATATTGCACTTCTTCCCAGGTTTCTCCATGGTCACAGGAACGCATAACTTTCTCCATGGCAATAAAGAAAATACAGCCACTAGATGTGACACCTATACTTGGCTCTGGACCATCCTCCCCAACATCACTGAAATTGAAAATTAGTGGTAATGGTGCCACATCAACAGGTAATCCATCCGGCCCGGTTACAAAAACACCTTTGGGATGAACTTCCTCATCTGAGGGGGGTGGCGAGTAATCATCTTTAAGGCAGCCAGCAGTTAATGAAGACAGCATTAAGAGTGCCAACATCATTGATTTCAGTCGTGCCATAAATTGCCGACAATCTTCGTCGATATAGACTTACATCAGCTAAGATTAACCACTCTGATGCATGATTTACATCAAATCCTAATCATCTTCAGTTTTCCAATTAGGTTCTTGAGCATCTTGTTTGGCCCATAAAATGTCATCAATTCTCAATACTGAAATAGCAGCATCAGTGGCACCTGCGATAGAGTGACGTGTAATCCGAATTGGTTCAGTAACAGCTGCTTCTGACATGTCTACAATCATCCCCGTTCTTACATCAAGTCCTTTCCAAGCAGAGCCTGAGTCAGATTGTGCTGCTGTTGCTCGTAGCAATTCGTCAATCGGATCAAGTCCAGCATTTGAAGCCAATACTCTTGGAATTACTTCAAGAGCAGCAGCAAAAGCCTCGATTGCCATTTGTTCTCTTCCTGGAATAGTTTCCGCAAATCTACGAAGTCTACGCGCTAATGCAATTTGTGTTGCTCCCCCTCCTGGGAGTAAGCGAGTTTCTTCGACCAATTGGCTTGCAACTCCAAGTGCATCATCGAAGGCACGTCGCGCCTCTTCCAACCGCATTTCTGTGGATCCGCGCAAAACTACAGTAACACCTTGCTTTTTTGCCCCCATGAGGATCATATGACTCGTGCCTTGCCATTTTTCCTCGCGTAGCGCATCAAAGGACCCAACATCTGCCCCATTAATATCTTCCAATGAATATACAGGACGCGCTCCTGTAGCACGGCAAACATGCTCAATATCAGGCCTCTCAACTCGCCGGTATGCAATGATTCCAGCGTTCGCTAACATTATATGCGCTCCATCATCAATGCCATCACGAGTAATTAACAAATCGATACCAGCATTACTTAGAGAATCAACACGTTTCTGTAAATCTGCACGTTCCCTTTCATTAAATGAATCCAATGCTCCTAAATTTGTGATGTTAAGAGTGGCCTCAATTGCTGGTTTTCTCCTTTCTAGCCCTCCATCGAGAACAAGAATACTACCACCTGAATGCCTATTTGGCATTTCTCGATGCACACTTGATTTTTGGAGAACAACACCTTGGATTAATTCACTATCCCGTATATTCCCACTACATTCTGTGATTATTCTGCAATGCTCAGTATCGCCTGTGCCAATCAATATTGCAGCCTCATGAGCAAGGTTCGCAAGGCATTCTCTCAACCCGTCATCACCTTTGCCCGATAAAGCAGTCAAAACAGCAGAAAGGCGTTCATTTTCACCGGCTTCAATCGCAATTTCGTTAAGGACCTCATCTATAATCGGCTCACAAAGTCGAAATCCATGAGAAATAATTGCGGGATGAACACCACGTTCAACAAGTTCAGCAGCATTTACCAATAGTTCAGCAGTGAGGATTACGGTTGAAGTTGTACCATCTTTTGCCTCATCATCTTGTGCACGCGAAGTAGAAATCAGCATTTTAGCAGTAGGATGTTCCACTAATGCAGTTTCTAGAACAGTGACACCATCATTTGTAACCAATGTATCTCCCTCGGCACTGATGAGTAATTTGTCCAAACCCTTGGGCCCCAATGTACTCCTGACGGCGCCAGAGAGGGCAACTGCGGCCTCAACGTTATTTCGTAATGCCGTTTTTCCGGATACCTGTTCGGTATCTGAAAGGACACGATCCTGATCTTTCTGTACCATGGGGGACATGGTTCCGAATAATCATCCCATCTTGAATCCGCCGCTAAAGGTCCCGGGCTTGTATCAAGGCAATGATTGATATATGTCTAAACACTGCCACTATACAACCCGAGGTTAAGTAGTGGAGGGTGAGACATGGATAAAGATGAATGGGAAGACCAAATTTTGAAGCAGATGCTCGAAATGTTTCGCAAGATGGGCATGGATGTTGATGAAGACGACCTCATGCGTATGATGGACCAAATCCAATCTCAATTTGATAACCTTGGTATTGACCCTGAGAAAATTCGTTCAGGCGATGTAAAAATAAATTTACAATCTGATTTTGGAGATATTGGAGAAATCCTTGGCAAAGGTGCACCAGATATATCCAGTATTCTTGACCAGATGGGCGTGGATATCAAGATGGGGAAGAAATCCGAACCGGAACTCGTTGAAATTGAAATTGAGGAGGAATCCGAAGATGATGATGATTCTGTAAATTCAATTCCAATTGCCGATGTTTATGTTGACGGTGATTCTATGAATATTACAATTGATGTATCTCGTCATGATGGTATTGATGATTCTGAAGTTGAATTGAACCTCACAGGAGGAGGATCAACTTTGCACTTGATGCGTGCAACTCAATTACATCCAATTCAACGTTTTGAATTACCCAAAGCAGCTGAAAGCGTAGATAATTGGGAGATTAATAACGGTATACTTGATATCACATTCACTTTGAGAGAACCGAAGGAATCGGTTTCACCGAAGGGAGGAAATTAAAATGGTTAAAAATGCAGTAATAGGTATTGATTTAGGGACGACAAATAGTTGTGTAGCAACAATTGAGGGGGGCGAAGCAATAGTCATCCCTAATGCAGAAGGTGCTAGGACCACTCCAAGCGTAGTAGCATTTGCTAAAGATGGAGAGCGATTGGTTGGAGTGACAGCAAAGCGACAAGCTGTAACTAATTCGGAACGTACTTTCCTCTCTGTTAAAAGAGAAATGGGTACAGATTGGAAAGGTAAAGTAGACGATAATCACTACACTCCTCAAGAAGTAAGCGCATTCATTTTACAGAAACTAAAGGCTGATGCAGAAGCATATTTGGGGGCAGAAGTAAAGCAAGCGGTCATCACTTGTCCGGCTTATTTCACAGATGCTCAGCGAAAGGCAACAAAAGATGCTGGTCGTATTGCAGGACTAGAAGTATTACGTATCATCAACGAACCAACAGCTGCAGCCTTGGCCTATGGCGTTGACAAGGATGATGATCAAACAATTCTTGTTTACGACCTTGGAGGAGGTACATTTGATGTATCAGTCCTTGAAATATATCAGGTAGATGGTCAACCACAAATTGAAGTAAAGGCTACTGCGGGTAATAACAAACTTGGTGGAGACGACTTTGACGAGCGTGTAATCCATTGGTGTGTTTCTGAGTTTAAGAAAAGTAGCGGAATTGATTTATCAACAGATGGTCAGGCTATGAGCCGATTGAAGGAAGCCGCTGAAAAAGCTAAGATTGAACTATCGGGTACTCAAACAAGTCACATTAATTTACCTTTCATCACTATGAAAGATGGTAATCCAGAGCACCTTGATCTTAATTTATCACGCGCTCAATTTGATGACCTCACAGCAGATCTTGTAGAGGCTACGATGGGCCCGACTCGTCGAGCAATGAAGGATTCGGGAATCAAAGCAGGAGATGTCGATAAAATCCTCCTGGTTGGAGGTAGTACTCGTATTCCGGCAGTTCAAGAAGCAATAGAGAAAGAAGCAGGAAAGACCCCCTTCAAGGGAATTAATCCTGATGAGGCGGTAGCGATGGGTGCAGCTCTACAAGCCGGCATCATTGTTGGTGACGAAGGAGTCACAGATGTTCTTCTTCTGGATGTAACACCTCTTTCTCTTGGCATTGAAACACTTGGTGGTGTCACAACACCTATGATTGAACGCAATACAACCATCCCAACACGTCGTTCAGAAGTGTTCAGTACTGCCGCTGATAATCAACCAGCTGTAGAAGTACACGTCCTTCAGGGCGAAAGAAAGTTCGCCAAGGATAATGTAACGCTTGGAAAATTTTTCCTTGAAGGAATTCCAGCGGCTGCTCGTGGAATTCCAAAGATAGAAGTGACCTTTGACATTGATGCAAATGGCATCGTTAGCGTATCTGCTAAGGACATGGGTACGGGTAAGGAACAATCGATTCGTATTGAAAGTGCCACTAGCCTATCAGAAGATGAAATCCAGCAAAAAATATCTGAAGCCGAGGAATTCGCTGCTGAGGACGAATCTCGTCAAAAGAAGGTTGAACTCCGCAATACTGCTGACAGCATTGTCTATCAAACACGCCGAACGATGAAGGAAGCCGGAGATAAGTTAGAAGAATCAGATACAGAACCGATTGAAGCTAAATTGGTTGAACTTGAGGCTTTAATTCGAACTGATGAAGGCCCTGTTGATGATGATGACCTTGATGAAGAGGCAATTCAAACAAAAGTCCAAGAATTGGAAGAAGCCATGCATGGTATCTCTGCAAAGTTGTATGAGGCAGCAGCAGCATCAATGGAAGATGAACAAGGCGGAGATCATACTGGAATGGATGGTGCAGAAGATGTCGTCGATGCTGACTTCGAAGTTGTTGATGACGACGACAGTGCGTAAGGATATTACTCGGTAATCAGGCGATGTAGAGTTCGTACATGGATTCCTGTTGCACCATTGGCGACCATTGCATTTGTTGATGCACCCCATGCGGTACCTGCAATATCGAGATGTGCCCATGGAATTTGCGCCCCATCTCTATCTTGCACAAACTGTTTGAGAAAACCAGCTGCAGTACAGGCTCCTCCCCATCGGCCCTTGCCTAAATTCTGAACATCGGCCACTTTGGAACCGGTCATTTCTTTCTCAAAAGCAGGTAGCAAAGGCATTGGCCAAGCAATCTCATCTTCAGCGTTTCCTGCTGCATGGATTCGGGCAGAAAGTGCATCATCATTTGACCACAGACCACTTGCTTCATGCCCTAATGCAACGACACAAGCACCAGTTAGTGTTGCTAAATCGATGATATAGGATGGGTCGAGCTCACTTGCTTTCCATAGTCCATCTGAGAGGACGTTACGCCCTTCTGCATCGGTGTTGAGGACTTCAATCGTCTTTCCAGAATATGTATCGATGATGTCTCCTGGCCTGTATGCACCAGCACTTGGCATATTTTCTGCCATACAAGTTATTCCGTTTACGCGGCCTTGATAACCACTTGCTTGGAGTGCGACAAACAGTCCAAAGACCGTTGCTGACCCATGCATATCGAATTTCATATCCTCCATTCCTGCTGATGGTTTTATTGAAATTCCGCCAGTGTCAAAGGTGATTCCTTTTCCAACAATACAGGGCACTTGATCACCTTTCTGTACGTTTGGATTTAGGCGGAAGTATACCATGCAGGGCTTGCGCTCACTACCTTTCCCTACTGCGATGACGCCGTGCATCCCTTCTTTTTTTAATCGGTCATAATCCCACACTTCAACTTCGACATTCGATTTCCCTTTGGCCCATTCCATCGCACGCCGAGCGTATTCATCAGGATACATCACGTTAGCAGGTTCATTACCTAGTTCGCGGGCAACATGAACTCCAGTTGCAATCGCTGTAGATTTGGAAACAGCTGCGGACAACTTGGGTTGATGTCGTGGACTCGCTTGGCATGTTAGATTCCAATCAGATTGGATTTCACCATCTTCCTTATGTTGGTATTTGTCGAATGAATAATCTCGTAGAATCATACCTTCTACGAAAAGTGCCATTTTCGAGGTTGACCAGCCAGTCGTGAATCGCACGGTCACGTTTGTACCATGATCTTTGGATAATGCTGCCAATGTCTTCGCACCGCCGTCTCGGCATGATTTGTCACTTGGATTTTCCCCCATGCCGACTAAAACAACCTGGCACCCGGCAGTCCATACGTCGAGGTGTTTTCCAGCCTTGCCGGTGAAACTATCACTTGCGAGAGCTTCGTTTACTAGGCTTCTCTGTGTCCTAGAAAGGCCTGATAAGGTGTTATTTGGGGCTTTTACAACTCCCTCGAATAAAGGTAAAACCAGAATGTCGCCAACATCGTTGAATTCGCTTACTGCTGTTTCCATGTAATCACTGAATCTACCGATTCAGCACCGATATACAAATGATTGTGTTCAAGAATCCGCATTTTGAGGCATTTTTTTGCATTTGATTTGCTCAAAATCGGTGCAAAAACGCCAATTTACTCTTACACCAGCTAAGCCGATGGCTAAAATCGCCCAAACAGGTGAAGCAAAGGGGAGCCAACCCTTATCCTCGCCATCTGAGATATTGATTTGTTCTTCAGGAATTGATTCGTTGACCCACTGACTTGAATCAATGACGCGTTTTTGGTAATACAATTCAAAATGACCCGAGGCTGACAAGGTCAAGTTCGAGGCTGCGAGATTGGCTTGCGTACTATTGGTTGCATTGACGCTAAATAACTCGGAAGTCCACAACACTTCACCTTCATCGATATATCTGATGGTTGCATTTTCAGTAGTCGCCCGACCCAAATTGTCGACCCTCAATTTGATTGAGTCGCCATCAAAATCAAACGCAGTTACAGACAACCTTGCTCTCCAGTACCAAATGTTGTTGATCAGATATCGCATCACGTCCATTTCCTCACCGAGTCTGCTTGACAATGATTCAACGGTCCCCGGCGCCCATTGTTCATCATCGGTTTCAAATGTAAAAGTGGGGAACCCCATTACTCCATATCCATAATCTCTACTGGTTCCACAATTGGGGTAGAGCCCTTGATTTGCATTTTGGATTGGAATGTCTGAAACGCTATCGTGGACATCATCTCTGATGAAATGGAACAACTCCCAATCCGAAGGTTGCTCTGGCCATTTACCCCATGGATACAGCATAATCCAAACACCAGTGTGCATGGTCACATACAAATCTGCATCTGGTACAACTGTGTTCATGTAGATTGAATTTGCAAGTGTTTCGGATTCACTGAATGCACTGCTTCCAGGTTGGGTCGTGGGGCATGTATTCCAGTAATGATCGTAGTTTCGATTTAAGTCAACTTGATTAATATTCCAGCGCGTATCAAAATCATTCCCATCTGCATTGAGCATGATGAGGATATGCAGTTCAGTCGTCGTCAAAACATCAAGGGCATCTTGTTCTCCAGCAGCCCAACCTTCAATGTAATATTCTGCGGTCAAGAATGCCAATTCAGTCCCAAGGTGCTCATTTCCATGATGTCCACCATCAATGTAAACAATTTCTTTCTGTGTCCCATCTGGTTTGGTTTCAGCACTCCAATCAGAAATCTGTAACATCCAGAGGTTTCTTCCAAGTTCGGTTTGACCTGCGACGAGTAGATTTACAATTTCAGGGTAATCATCCGCCCATGCATTGACATCAATTGTGAGTGTTGTATAGGTGTGATACCAATGTTCCTGGACTATGTCTGGCTGTTGCGCACTTGCTATTGGAACCGCGGAGGCGGCAAGGAGCATGGCGAGAACAGCGAAGGTGCGCATCACACCGTAGGTGTGGTCTTGTTGATTTTAGGATATGGTTTGGCGAATCAAGAATATTGTGCAAAAAAATCAATTGCAAATTTAATTTTACAATTGAATTATTCAATTATAAACCGGTCCCATTCTTGCCGCTGTACTAAATGCAGGGTGGGAATGTGCTTGGATAGTTGTGAATGTATTTGATCGATTATAGAAGCAGGATTAATCTCTCCACAAGTAAAACAATCAACAGCCAAGATTTCATCATCTGCATAGCAATGTGCACTCACATGACTTTCATCAATTAATACAACAGCTGCAAATCCTAACGGGCTTTCACTTCCATCAAATTCTGAAACATGAGAATGTACTTCCCGTGCTTCTGAATTAGAAACAGCGTTTCTTAGAATTGAAAGGACCCAACCCCCATTTCCTGAAAAACCGGCGTAATCTAGAGTAATATGACGCCCTTTTGCCTTCATGCTTGTTCCTCCAACTTATTTGCAAGATGTGCTGCAATAATTTTTGTCACTAACATTGCTGCGGTAAATTCAGTTACGTGATTATTTTGATCAGGGACGATTTCATTCACATCAGCTCCTAACCAGTCTACATTTGGAGCAGCGGCTATGGTTTCGATTGTTTCGACAACTTGCCAATAAGCCAGTCCTCCTGGTACAGGTGTTCCCGTTGTTGGGACATATACAGAATCTAATCCATCTACATCTAAGGTTAGCCAAACAGGTCCACTAATCTCCGATAGAGTGTTCAACCATTTTCGCCAAGCAATTTCACCTCCACATGGGTTCAGTATATCCCTAGCGAGCCATGCCTCAACGCGTTTATCCTTTGTAGTAAATTCTGATTCTTCACGAGAGAATGATCTAATCCCAATCTGAAGAATTTTTCCTACACCCAAATCTAAGCAACGTCGTGCTGCACATGCATGGCTATCTGAGTCGCCATCTAACTCGTTTCTTAGGTCGGCATGAGCATCGATTTGCACGATAGTCAAATCCTTCAATTCAACTTTCTTTCCTATGACATTGACTATTGCGGGAAGCATTCCATGTTCTCCACCAAGGATAATTGGGAATGAATTATTTTGATGTGAGTTAAGATATTTTTCAATATCATCCAATTGCTCTCTAAGCGTATTACCTTCACCACTCCATGATTCAGCAGTTTTTATTTTGAATCCACAAGGGAGATCTTCTGGAAGCAATGGGTCATAGAGTTCAACTTGAGAAGAAGCAGTTATTGTTGCTTTAGGTCCGTAAGTTGTACCTTGTCCATATGATGTTGTTAATTCGTATGGAACGGAGAGAATGGTAACATCAGGGTGACCTTCAATCTCGGGCAAACCGAGAAAATTTCGCGTGGCTAAGTCTGACACAAAAGGGGGGCAAACAAACGCTCGTTTAATCGTGCCGAATGAAGGAGTAGACGCCCCTTTAGGGGCGGAACTCGCCAATTGTTGATATAGCACCGGTAGCAGACATGTACCATATCGCGCGGCATGTGGGCCGCCCGGGGTGACAAATATGGGAATGTCCTTAGCACAATTAACATCAGCAATTCAAACTCATATTGATCCAGATATGGACAAGGTTACAGCAGAAGGTATGGCGGAACATGCTCTCGGCTTTTTTGGATTCTATGATCGCATTATTGACAATGCGCTTGAACCTACGGACAGAAACTTGTTTTACATGTTCCAAGATTACGATTTATTGACAACAGAATCCGAGGAAACCACCCTTTGGGATGGCCGTGAATGGCGAATACATTATTGGAAGTTTAAGCCTGAAGCATTGACGAACATCAAATCTTCAAAGAAGGTACTCGTTGAAGATGATCCATACGCTGGTATCTATGATGATGTACCCGATGGACTATGGCGAACTCTTTCAGATGATGATTATGAAGAACCACTCTTCTGAGGTTTTTTCTCATGGCTCTGCGCAATGAATTGTTAGCGGCAATATCTGCTCTTGTTGCGATTTTTTGTTTGTTCTATATAGCGTACTGTGTGTCACAGGGGGGGACTCATCTTCGCGGTAAAGGTTGGGTAACAAAAGAGGAACATCCTAAATCTTATTATTTCACTTTATTTTGGTATTTTGTTTTGATTATTGCTGGCAGCATTCAAGCGTTAAGGATGTTTTACGCTTAATTATATCTCAATCGGCCCTAATTATTGGAGAAAAACTCTTGAAATGAATAAACAAATATCCAATTGATTCAATTAGGTCCTCAGCACAATTAGTGAAGGAAGGTGTACACAATGCAATCCAATTCTCCGAACCTTCGTTGCATAGCGGGAGTATTACTTTTGTCAATTGTATCCTTATCCCCAATAATTTTAGCAGATCCTGCCTCTGAATCACTTACTGCAGAAATCCTCACTGATTGGGTCGATGATGGGTCAGGGAACACCACTCATGCTTATCGAATTGTTTTGAGTGAATCAGTTGATTTTGCCAATTTGGAGAAGCTCAATGTGAGTGTGAACCATCATAATGCTAGTGGAGAATTAGTTGGGTTATGGCAATTCAATTGGACTGGAGGTAACAACACAGAATTACGTATAATGTTAAATTCAGAAATTAATTGGAAAGATGAAGTAGAAATTGTTGTTTTATATGATGATGCGGAAATCGGCAATCGAATGATTGTCGTTACAATTTGGAATGAACCACTTTCGGATCATGAAATCACTCGAACTACTCTAATTCAAATGACACATGAAGCAATTAATGCAACAGCATCGGAGTCATATACTCTAAACTTCATTGGCCAGGGTTGGCAAAGCCGCGTCGGTGAAAGTCTAGAATCTAATGAATTAGGTACAGGTACTTTAGAAATTAATGAATCAATTGATGGCGGCACGATTAGTATTGTTCTTTGGTTGAGTACAGTTTGGTTGAATGAATCAACAGTCGGAGTAGAATTACAATCTCAAGTGTTTGAAATGTATGGAAATGGAACACTTGAGATGCACACTTCGGATGATGGAATGGATATTGATGTATATGGCCAAGTTGTGAATTCACATATTGTAAGAAATTGGGTAGAAGGAGTAGTTGAAGAAAAATTGCGAATAGAGGCAAGCGGTAATCTATCTTTGGAGGAATCTGGAGGTGGAGAGTTCATGGAAGCAGATGGGGACTTAGCCTTGTTTTTGATTGAAACTCATGATATCGATGGCCAGAGGATATTATCCAATACAGAAATAGAGGCTACAGCGGACATGGTTATCCATTCCGACGATGCACACTTAGAATTAGATGTTCAGCAATTAATTCAGCGTGAACGCTGGGACAATGGGCAATTTACTTCTTCAGAAAATGTGCTGAAGGCAGATGGGACGTTTGATTTTTCAGATTCAGAAGAAAATAGTTCGATGGTGGTAAATGGAACGGTGCACAATATTTTCCAAGAATCAATTAATGGAATGAAGACGGCTGATCAACTTCATATTGATGGAACTTTTTCAGGAGATATTGATGGAAATTTCGGGGTAGTTCGAGATATTGTTCAATCTGGTCCCCAATCGAATGCTACAGGTCAAATGTTTCAGGTAAATGTAATCCACCAGGAGTCTTGGGTCAACCTTACAGGTGGTGGTTCAAATATATTTGAAATGGAGGCGGTTCACAATAATACATGGGAATATGAAGTCCCTCAAAATCATTGGGATAATCGTACGGTTCGCTTGCGATGGGATTCTAATGAGGGTGGTGAAACCTCTACTGGTGACGAATACCCTGAGGAAAGCCCAATCATGAATGAGATGGACGTCCCTGAGCCAGATAGTGCGATTGGTGATGTAGATATTACCAGGGAAACAGGTTTTTCCCCATCACAAATGAAAGTAGGCGATACGGTATCTTTGCTTGATTCTGAGTTTATGCACCTAACTGTTACTGCTACACATACCGGGACTGTAAATAGGGATGGCCATTCAATTCCAGTAACTCATTGGTTGGGAAATTATGATTTGAATGGCACTGCCTCAGGAGCAGTTGTTAGCGAAGGCATTCTCGCTGGATTAATTGCTGAAGTATCACGGCAAGTATCAGTTCCACTAGAAGGCGAAGGCGAATCAGTAACATTATCTGAATCACAATCACTTGAAAGGGTGCTTTCTCCGTCGATAATCACATCAGGTGAAAACTCGGCTCCAGAGATTGTTAGTGTGGCTTTTAGAGAAGGTAGTTTGGTCAATGAAAATGGCATGATAGGCCACCTTGAAGTTGAGGTTGATGACCCTGATTGGAATGTGCGTAGTGTGTCAGTAGATATGTCTGGAATTAATCTTGGGATTGTCACATTGAATGATCGTGGATTGAATGGTGATTATGCAATACATGATGATATATTCACAACTGAAATAGTTTATCCAGGGGTAATTGAAGGGTTTGTGTCTGTAGATGTCTTAGCAGTCGATGATTTTGCTTCTGTTGAAGAAACACAAACGATTCAACTTTTGAATCGCGTTCCAAGGGTCACTGAAATGTCCTATTCGCCAAACACGCTGCATCGTGGTGAAAATACAACCGTGACCATGACAGTTATTGATTCATCAGGTGTAGCTAGTGTAGGGGTTGATACAACACAATGGGGTGGTGGTTTAACATTGTTAACAAAAAATGGGGAAAGTTGGACCGGAGAAATAAAAATGCCGTTGAATATCCCTAGTGGTGATCAGATTCTACCTGTCAGGGTTGAAGATGAATTGGGGGGGCAAGGTACTACGACGATGCTTACGTTAATTCAATCTGGAGATAACACTGCAACTGGGCCTTATAATATCGAAGAAATGCCTCCCGTTCACCTTCTTAATGAGGGCCCTTCGATTTCTAATGTCACTTTCTGGGACGACCAAAGTGTAGTCAATTCTTTGGAATCACCTAATGAGGGTGCAAATGTATACACTCTTACAGCGAAGGTAACTGATGGCGATTCTATTAGTATAGTTCAAGCCAAATTATCAGTTATTGCTCCTGCCGGTCAAAGTGAATCATGGCAACCAATGCGTGATGATGGTGCCGGAGTAGATTTGGTGGCAGGAGATGGTATTTATTCAGTACAAGTTGAGGTCCGTTCTGGAGTCCCAACAGGTGTAGTTTCATTTGAGATTAGAGGAATTGATGCTCAATTAGCCCAAACACCAGTAGAGGAAAGAGCATTTTCAGTTACAATAAACGCACCTGAAACAAATTCTGGTGGTGGGGAGAAATTGTTTGAAGGTGCTAGTCAATGGTGGTTTATTTTGGGAGTGATTTTGTTGATTACAGTATTAGCAGGAATTGGTATTTTTACAGCAATGAGAAAAGGTGACTTGGAACAAATGATGGGATCAGTAACCTTGGATCCCAAAGAAGCATATGTCCAGAAATTGGTGCTTCAAGGATACTCAGAAGATGTAGCTCGGGCACATGCAGAGAAATATTCTGAGCAATTGAGTAATGGAGAATAATGGTGCGAGCGCCGGAATTTGAATCCGGGTTCAGGCGTTGGCAACGCCCGGTGATAACCGCTACACTACGCTCGCAGTATCTCGGCCATTAGCCATCCCTTTTTCTAAGCGTCGGTGCGTGTCTCCGTTTCCAATAAGGTGCGAACATTTTGTTCAATGATATCTCTAGTGGTGCGATAAACATCGAGGGATTGTCCAATGGGGTCTTCTAATTCCCAGTCCACATCAATCCTGATTGATGGACATGAAACTCCACAGCCCATACTGATTATAAAATCAAATTCATTTTCTTTGTAATTGTCAATCACCGAAGGAGATTGTTGTGAAATATCAATACCAACTTCTTCCATGACAATTACACTTTTTGGTGCGACTTTTTTTGCTGGATTCGTGCCAGCACTTGCAACCTCAAGTCCGAAATGGCGGCCCCATCCCTCTGCTATTTGACTTCGGCAAGAATTACCAACACAAACAAACAGAATTCGCATATGTTTTCGGCAATATCAACTACTTTCAAAACCTATGTATTGAATATATAATGACCGCTGCACTCTTGAGCAAAGTGGTACACTCGCAATCAATGGGTCTGATGGAAGAGGGTTCAGCATCACGCGGCCTCATCGTATCATTAACGATATTTTCAATTGGGTTTATTGCCCATATTGTTCTTCATATGATTGGATGGGATTCGTCTGCAATTATAATTTCATATGCCACAGGAATCATGGTATTTACTTTCCCGATTTGGGTGGCCTGGTGTGGCGGCATTCGTTATTTAGACAAGCAAGGGATAAGTGCATGGTATATATCGAGTCTAATTGGATATTTGTTGACATATTCTTGGCTATGGGGATTAAATGGACAAGTTCATACTCAATCAATGTGGATAGCTGCATTGTTTAGCCCACTTTTCTCGATGTTTGTCTATCCCGTTTTGTTGCCAGAACCAGTCAATAGGAGCATTGTTTGGGGAGGAAGAGTATACCATCCCCATCATGAAGAAGAATAAATCTCACAGCCACGACTTGAAGTATGGAATACTACACGGCGATTCCGGAGAGAGCACGATGTCTGGCCCAATATCGCACCATCAGCCAGATGAAGAATCACCAAATGATGCCGTTGAAGCCCCTGTTACAGAAGATCAAAAAGCACAGATGGAGCAAGCCTATGCGCAAATGCGACGTAAACTTCGCATGACAAGATTAGCGGAAGACATAGGTCACAAAATTATGGTTTTATCTGGAAAAGGCGGAGTAGGGAAATCAACAGTTGCCACAGGGTTGGCACTGAGTTTGGCCCGTCAAGGCAAGAAAGTAGGGATATTGGATATTGACATCACAGGACCCAATATTCCAAAGATGCTTGGCATTGGTCAAATTGATTTACATGTTGAAGATAGTCAAATACACCCTGCTGAAGGACCTCATGGTGTCAAAGTCATATCGATGGCATTTTTGTTGGAAGATCCAGATAAGCCTGTAATTTGGCGTGGTCCAATCAAGTTAGGTGCAATTCAACAATTCATCGGAGATGTTGCATGGGGTAAATTGGATGCCCTCATTATTGATTTTCCCCCAGGGACTAGTGACGAGCCATTGACTGTAGCGCAATCTCTTCCAAATATCGATGGTATGGTAATTGTGACTACTCCTCAAGAAGTCGCACTTTTAGATAGCCGCAAATCGATTAATTTCTCTAAAACGGTTAAAATTCCAGTATTGGGAGTCATTGAGAATATGTCTGGATACACCCTTAGAGGTATGACGAAACCTAATTCTGAAATTTCAGTAATGGGGCCACGTGGAGTTCCAATAGAAACTACATCAGATGAAAATGGAAATTGGTCGGTCAGCCTTGAAGTTTTCAAAAAAGGAGGTGGAGAGGCATCGGCTCTAGAGATGGGAGTCCCCTTCCTTGGGTCATTACCATTCGACCCAGGTGTTGTTCGAGGTGGGGATGATGGAGTTCATAGGATTGTAGCTGACCCAGAAAGTGATGTTGCTTTGGCATTTGATAGGGTTGTTCAGAATTTGATGGCTGAACTTGATAATTCTAAGGATAGTGCTCCAACTATCCTCTGACGTGGCAACGCTCTTGACCTGAACGCGGTTAAACCTAACAAAGCGGTGATATTGTGGCGGGAGGAACTGGAATTTACGTCACATGGGTGACTGGAGCAATTGTCACTTCTGTAGCTTTAATGTATATTCTGAAACCATCTTGGTCTCGAATTACAGTATCTGGATTTTTAGATATGTTCCGTCGTTATTGGATGCATGCAATCATTGTATTTTCAATCTATATCTGGAAAGATATCTTCGATGGTATCGATCGTATAATTATGGCAAATACTCGTTTAGATATGACCGCATACATCTATGCTATCGAAGGCGACATTGTATTACAAATCCAGAAGGAATTTGAAAACAAAATTCTCACTTTCATCTTAACTCATTTCTATATTGCAGGATATATGATGATTATGTTTTCTGCATTTGTGTATACTTGTTATTTTGATGATCGCCATATGGCTGATCGACTTACTCTAACAATATTGATGGTTTACATGTTAGCGTTACCATTTTACTTATTTTTCAATGTAAGAGTTACAGGAGATTATATCCCTGGTATGCAAACATTAGGTTACAATTTAACTCCTGAGATTCAGACTTGGTTCACCCGTATCGACCCATTCACAAATGGAATGCCTAGTTTGCATATTGGGATGCCTTTTGCAATATGGTATTGCTATGCCCGAAATGATTTAGATGGAAGATGGAAAACATGGCGCCAGTTTTTGGTGTCATACATCATTCTCACAGCATTTACAATTTTATATCTTGGAATACATTGGGTTAGCGATATTATTGGAGGTTTACTTGTTGGAGCCGCTGCAGTTCATGTTGCAGAATATATCGCCCCAACTATTTGGAGGGGATTAGATGAACGCTTATTCACCCATAGATTGTCTTGGTTTTTGGCAGATTGGCGGAGACCATTTATTGAAGCCAAAGTAATTTTGAGCCGTGTTTGGACTTGGCTGAAAGTACCAGGGAGTCGACAAACTGGGGTTGCCATTATGTTGCTAACTGCGAGCACTGCAGGTGTATTGCTTTGGGACACAACTCACCAACATTTCTCTGCTGAAGGAATTTCTGAACCGAGTGCAGCAACTGGAGCAGATGGTTGGTTGGCTAGTTACGAGTCCATAGATGAAGGTAATATCTCTGTTACTATGTGGAATCTTTCTGCTGAAGAGTCCTATCAAAGCAACATTGGTCTTGTTACAACTTGGGGCAACTATCCTGTAGAAATTTTAATTGGAGAATCGCACATTGTGATTTGGCATGGATATCAATTGGAATTCTTCAACATTAGTAATAATCAATGGGAAGGTCAATGGGTGACTGGCCCGTTATTCGATGACATTTCTATGTTGTCAAACGGTGATGCTGCTTGGCCGCACATGGTTATGTTGAATGGCGGAGATATTGAGATGCGTGCGCGAGGAATGGGAAATGCGACGCCTCTTTCCTATCCACCGAATGCTCCAGTTTCATTAATTGCAACTGATGCGCATAGTGTGGCTTATGTTGAGACAAATGAACCGAATGTAGTCCACGTGCAAACAATTAGTGGAATAGAGAGATACTTGTCTGTTGAAATAGATGCAAAAATAGATACTCCACGTGACCAACAAGTTCAATCTATGACTGATACAATTGTAGATTATGAGAATGCACAAGTCACCAAAATTGCGTTGGAGGGAAACCATCTCGTGGCTTTGGTCAATTTGACTGCTGTTGACCGTCTAGTTCTAGTTGATCTTATGTCCGGAGATCAGCGGATTCTTGGTGATCCTGTATTCCCTGTTGCCTCTCCAAGTATTGGACATGGCCACATTGCATGGCAGCAGCAGCAGTTCCTAATATCAAATGATCCGAATCCAGATTATTTAGACTGGGAAGTTGATTTCCATATCATTGCTGATAATCGCTCATATCCTTTGCATACACCCGACAGCATCGATCAATTAGATCCCCAAGTTATGGAAGACCATATCGCTTGGAGGCAATTAGATGATGATGGTAACTCTGAGATTCGTATTTTCACAATAGAGGTAGTGCTTGAACCATATTCATCCAATGTTTTACAATTCTTTGTTCTCTTAGCGCCATTGCTTATTGTAATGTGGATTGGACAACGATTAACTGAAAATGAAGGCCATATATTATCCTCTCATACAGAGGAAGAATAATCATTCAGCTAATCGAAACATTTCATCGAGGTTTTTTCGTGCTCGTTCAATGATATCACAATCAATTTCAATAATTTGATTATCTCTTGGATTTTGAAGTGTTTGCAGAATGTCCTCCAATTGAGTTGCTTTCATATGACGACACATGACACAGGCACCATACAAGTTGAGTTCAACTTTCGTTTCTGCTAACACGCGTTCAGCAGTTCCGCATTCTGTGATTAACATCACATCGGGTTTATTTTCAATCCCGAGTCGAATTGCTTCTTGGATCAATTTTTCCGAAGAACCAACAAAATCTGCTTCCTCCAATACTTCAGCACTGCATTCCGGATGTGCCAAAACTGTAAGTTCATCCCCGATTCTGTTTTTCCATTCTCGAACTTTACTTCCTGTAAACACTGCATGGACTTCGCACTCACCATCGAAAACAATAACTTCCTTTTTCCCGGAAAGAGATTTTTGCAAGTGTGCCCCCATGAATCGATCTGGAACAAAGATGAGTTTATTTCCAGGTAAACGTTCACAAATTCGGAGATAATTACTACTTGTGACACTAACATCACATTCGGCTTTAACTGCAGCTGTAGTGTTGATATAACAAGCAACCGGGACGCCAGGATGTCGTGCTCGTAAATCCCTAACGTCTTGTGCTGAGATCCCATCTGAAAGACTACAACCTGCTTCCGGTGAGGGATGAAGGACAGTTTTGTGTGGGCTCACAATTTTTGCAGTTTCAGCCATGAACCGAACACTAGAGAAAAGGATGGTTTGTTGTGGCGCATCGCGTGCTGCTTTTGAGAGTGTATAAGAGTCAGCCACTTCGTCTGCTACTCCGTAAATGATATCTGGGGTTTGATATGAATGGGCGATTAAGAACACACCATTTTTTTCCTTTAATCTATTAATTTCCAAGGTTAAATGCGCAATATTTCGACATGTTTCAATTGGCCATCTTTGATGTTGTTGAATTGCGCATTGAAGGCGCAAAGCTTCTTGCTCGATTTCATCATCACTCCAGTTTGAATATACAAGTTGATTTGATGGCAAAGGAACGTTCGGTAGCTCAATTGCCATCGATATCGCCAATTAGCCGTCAGGTGTAACCGCTTTGAAGTCATCTCCTCTCGGCGCCTCTGAGGGGAGCAGTATGGTGGGGCCTTGGATTGAAGATTCTTTGTTGCACAGGGGGGCTGAAGCAATTGTTTTCTCGGGTACATGGATGGGCCGGGATGCAGTATTGAAACGCCGCCAACCTAGAAATTGGCGTCATCCTGATTTGGATGCAAGATTAACTAAATCTCGTTTATCTGCTGAAACAAGATTATTGCGTCGCCTTCACCAAAATGGGTTGCCAGTCCCAGAATTACTTGCAATTGATGCAACAGAAGGGTGGATTATAATTTCAAAATGCCCAGGTATACCATTGTTTGAAGCCCTTCGCGTAGGTATACAAAAAGAAATATTACGAGACGTGGGGATGTTGATTCGTAGAATTCATGCCGCTGGCATGACTCATGGAGATTTAACCACTCACAACATATTGTGGGATGAAGAATCGGGCCTTTCTATCATCGATTTCGGTCTTTCCTCAATTACGTACGATCTTGAACCGCTTGGACTAGATTTGCAGGTCCTGAATGAATGCTTGAAAGCCAGCCATCCAAGTATTGAATGCGGAATTGATTTGGTTGTGGAGGGATATTTAGAGACAGAGGAAGACATGGCTAAGGCGGTAATTCTACGATTTGATGGTATACGTAGTCGAGTTCGTTATCATGGTTAAGCAAATTGAGTAGAAAACTTCCACCCAACATAGGCCAGCAGAGGGCAGCCAATTAAAGTCATAATAATGTATACACTGGTGGTCCCAAATTTCCCCTCATCGAACAATTTGACAATGTCTACTGAATATGCCGACATCGTTGTAAAAGCTCCCATCAATCCAGTTCCAAGTAGTAATGCCATTTCTTCAGAAACAGAAAGTCCAACAATCATTCCTAGAAGTAATGAACCAATCAGATTCACTGTTAGAGTGCCCCATGGGAAATCATTGGGAAGCCATTCTCCAACTAGATATCTGAGTACAGCACCTATGGCCCCACCTATCGCCACTAATGTCAACATCTTCGGCTCCATGATACCTGCGGGAACTAGAGAAGACTTCAATCCACACCCTCTTTTCCGAGACATGATGCCTACTGTGAACTTCTTGACAGGAAACCCGGGAAAACTATCAGAAGTCCAAGCGCTGTTGTCACCGTTTGGGTATTCAGTTAATTCCTTTGAAGTTGACGGGAAAGTACCTGATTTAGTTGAACCGCAAGCGCATGATTTAACTACAGTTGCTTTAGCAAAAGTGGCGCAAGGTGTAGAAATTCTCGCCCAAGAAGGAAGACTTTCTGAGTCATTATTGGTCGAAGATTCAGGATTATTCATTGATAGCCTTACTAACTTCCCAGGAGTTTATTCATCTCATATTTTTCAATCATTGGGTTTAGAAAGGGTTTTGAAATTAGTTGAGAGTAATAGGGAAGCACATTTTATTACAGTAGCAGCATATTGGACAGGTGAAATTGTTGAAGTATTTGTTGGCCGTTGTGACGGATTAATTTCTACAAAAATTCAAGGCGAAGGAGGTTTTGGTTACGATCCGATTTTCATCCCACTTGAGGGCGACGGGCAACGAACTTTCGCTGAAATGAATAATGAAGAAAAGTCTCGCTTCAGTCATAGAGGTAAGGCACTTCGACAGCTTGCAGAATTCCTTTCAGAAAACTGAACTGGTCGTCGGCATCCTCAAGACAGACGAGTTACTCGATGGGTCGAGGGATGAATTGTGGTAACGTTCAAGCGGCTTTTGCTGTGGTTCGCTCTTGGCGTAGGCTTAATCACATATGCTATAATTGCTGGACGCATCAGTGATAAGGAACGAATGATTTTGATTGGAATGATTTTCCTACTTGGGATATTCCTGACGGGAACGGGCGGTGGTCGCAAAGTAAAACGTGTTCGCCGTCGTTCTGAAGTGGTTGATGAAGAAGAAGACAGTACTGAATCTATCCCAGTTCCTGTACAATCTGAAGAGGATGCTTCTACGCGTCGAAATGAGAAACTTTCTCGAAGTCGTGGTAGCGTTGAAACAATTGCTGATGACGATGATGAATCTGAATCTGATGAAGAAGTATCTGTGTCATTGGCAGAAGAAACAGTTTCTGTAGGAGTAATTGAAGAAAATGTGCATGTTGCAGAAGAATACGTTGCAGAAGTCGATGCAGAATCTATGGAGGAAGCAGACATTGAAGGTTTTATTGAAGAAAGAAGAGACCACCATTCGTTAATCCGTCGACGAATTGAAGCACGTCGTCGAGAGCAACTAGCCGACATCCGGGCAGATGCAGCAAAAATTTACCAAAGTGCAGATCAGTCTGAAGATCTAGTTTCACTGTTAGGTAAAGAAAACCATGGTTTAACAGTTATAGAGGAATCAAACACCTTGCCCCAGGGATCTCCTATTGGGGCTGTTTATACACGAATTGATTCTGAACGTGTGTTGAAAATATTAGTTCCACTTGACCAGGGTTTCGTGGCTGGGAAAGAGCCCCTTCCAGAACTCCCCCCTCTCCCAGATCTTGGCGATTTACCATTACCTCCGCCCCCTGCTCTTGGCGATTTACCCCTCCCACCTCTTCCTAGTGTGTCAAAATTAGATGCTTTAAGGGATGAAATATCGAATGACGACTGACCGCAGGCTTGAGTACATGGTTGCCATCGGGAGGCCATGAGCGAGATGCCTGAAAGTGATGTTCTGGGAATTGAAAATATACCTTTGGAGAGTTCAAGTCCTTCCGGGGGTGTCATTTCAGTATGGACAATTAATCGTCCCGATAAATTAAATTCGCTCAATTCCGAAGTTCATTCAGCTATCAAATCTGCTTGCAAATTGGCAGAATCGAATGATGACGTAAGGGTTATTGTCATTACTGGTGCCCCTCCAAATGAGCCACCAGAAGGGAAGCGCTCTAAACCCAAATCGTTTGTTGCAGGAGCCGACATTTCTGAATTTTCAGGAATGAGAAGTGAGCAGGCGCGCCCAATCTTTGACGACAATTCTTGGGAAGCAATTTGGAATTTGACAAAACCGACAATTGCTATGATTGATGGATTTGCTCTTGGAGGTGGTTCTGAGATTGCATTATCATGTGATTTGCGCATTGCTACTCCGCAATCAAAATTTGGAACGCCTGAAATTAATCTTGGATTAATTCCTGGTGGTGGTGGTACGCAGCGCCTTTGTCGATTACTAGGATATGGGCGTGCAATAGAAATGGTGATGTCTGGAGAAATGGTTAGTGGTGAGGATGCCTATCGAATTGGTTTAATCAATCACTTGGTAGAACCCGACCAATTATTGTTGAAAGTAATGGAAATCGCTCAGAATTTAGGAAGCAAATCCCCCCATACAATCAAAGTAGCTAAAGCAGCAGTCAGAGCTTCATTAGAATTGCCATTCACCCAAGGAATCTTAGCGGAAAGAGATGCTTTTTGTGCCTTATTTGATACAGCTGACAAAGAAATTGGCGTGAATGCTTTTCTAAATAGAGAAAATGCTGAGTGGAAGGGTGCCTAAAGTATGTCTTCTGAAGCATTAGTTGAGGCAAAAGATCTTGGGAAAAGATTTGGAGATTTTGTGGCGTTACATCCCCTTGATGTTACTGTTTTTGCAGGCGAGTTTTTCGGAGTATTTGGTCCGAATGGCGCCGGTAAATCAACATTTATTAAACTCCTAACTGGACAATTATCACCTTCACTCGGGGGGGCAAAAATCCTTGGCACGAATGTTGCTAATGACCCTCAGAAAGTAAAAGCCAATGTTGGGATTGTTCCAGAATCAGAAAGTCCACCATCTTATTTAACCGCAGCAGAATATCTTCATTTCGTTTGTCAGATAAGGGGAATTAGAGAGGTTTCTTCGAAAGTAGAATATTGGCTCGATTGGTTTGGACTAAATGACAAGAAAAATACACTTTGCAAGGACCTTTCAAAAGGACAACGGCAAAAAGTAATGCTTGCTGGAGCCTTTATCCACGAACCACGCTTATTATTCTTGGATGAACCGTTTGTAAATTTGGACCCAATTTATCAGCGAAAATGCCGTCAATTACTGATGGATCACATTGAAAGTGGGGGTACAATTTTTCTTTGCTCACATATCCTTGAAGTTGCAGAAAGAATGTGCACTCGTGTTGCTGTAATTGATCATGGTCGAGTTTTGGCAGCAGGAACTATGGATGAATTGCGCATAAGTGAAGAAGAGGATCTTGAAGATATTTTCATCAGATTAGTAGGCTCCTCTGTACACGAGATTGAATTGCGCGAAGATTCTATCGGAGAAGAGGAGTGAGAAAAATGACTTTTGCCGAGGGAAGGGAACCTCCCTCTTATTTGGTTTCGTTCCATACAAATTTCGTGATGATGTTCCGTGAAGAGTGGAGACAGAACATTGATTTTGCAAAAAAGCGTCATATCATGATGTTCCCAATAATGTTGGCACTTGTCACAATGATAATCACCATTGGGTTACGATTTCTAACTGGTGAATCTGAAATTTCATATGCTCAAGATACTGCAGAAACAATAGCAGCTCAATCAGAGAAGACGTTTACTTGGAATGAATTGAAGATAGCTTTGCATATTTCGCTTTTCATGTTCAGTTTAGGCATGGGCTCTTTTGCATTTATTGGGCGTAATATGATTAGCCAACGAGCAGGCGGGAAGTCCTACTTGCTAGCAGGACCAGCATTGTTGCCATTGGAATTACCCCCCGTTTATTTGGCATATTATTGCAAAGAAGTTGCCTTTTATTTGTGTTTGATACTTTCCCCTGCTGTATTTGGCATGGCATTAGGGATATTTGCTGAAGTATTGTTTGGGATATCTACGCCTCTGGTTTGGTCATCGTTACCAATCATTCTCGTTTGTATGCTAATTACGATGATGCAAGGCCTTGCTTTATCCTTCTTTGCTAGTGCAATCTGGTCGAAATCAAAAATGGGTGCTTTTTTTGTGCCTTTAATTGCAGTTATTGCTGGCATTATCATTGCTGTTGATTTTGTTCCGATGGAATGGGCCGTATTGGGGTTACAAGTACAATTAACACACAATTTCTCATTGATCCCATTTGCAATAATTGGTTCTTTAACAGTAGCTACAGTGGGGGCACATTTGGTTCCCGATGATTTTGAAATCCAAGTGACTTCAAGAGATGACATGTTAGAGCCTGTACATCGCCGATTATTTTTCTTGGGGAATGGAAATATGAGAATGCTAGTCTCCAAAGAAATAGTTGACGTTTTACGTTCAGGAACTTTAGTCAAAATGCTTGGTTCATACTGTGTACCCTTGCTTTTTTTGCTCGCTTTAGCATGGATGGCAGACTTTGCTAGATTCCCAATTCCGTTTAATTTACTAAGTTACGCTCCCTTTTTGGGTTTCTTTGGATTCAATTTTTACTCATGGTTAAACGCAGTTGATAGCCCTGATTTCTTCAATGGATTACCAGTGAGGGTCCCTCAACTTCTTCGAGCGAAAATAATCGTCTATTTTCTGATGACAACTTGGATATCGGTAATTTTCCTTGTATTGATGGCGTGGATGCTTGATCAATGGGCAGGATTGATACCTGCTCTTTTGGTGATGATTGCAAATTCAATCTACATCGTAGCATTATGCGCATTACTAATGGGTTTACGGCCAAATAAGGCGATTTTTGATACATCAGTCATGGCTATATTTTGGGTTGCAACAGTACTTCCTCTTGTCTCATTATTTTTGCTTTCATTTACTCAAGGCGACATGTCATTGTACGAAAGTGGTTATAGTCAAGTTTCGGCTGAAGGTTTAGATGCCAATGCGAGAGTTTACGAACCAGAAGAAGCCAAGACTTACTACGGCGGAATACTTGCTATTTCAATAGGTTTGATTACTCTAGCAATTGCTTTTCTAGCGCTATTAGAAAGGCGATGGGGTCGGGCAGCATTTGAGAATTAAATGACGATTTTTTTATTTTCACAATTTTTATCTCGGTAGTGTCAAAAAACTCCACAGTACCTAGGGAACCATAGGTTCCCTGCGGAATGTTATAGTGGGCGAAGGGGCATCCGAAGGATGCAGGTAGTGAATTCGATGGCTCAAAAAGGTGGGGGTGGCCGGCGTCGGCAGCGTCGTCAGCAAGTTCAATATGAAGAATTAGACAAGTATCCCGTGGCCCCTCCACATGCATTTGCTAGAATTGTTCGAGACCTCCGTACACTGAATATTATCTATCAAGTTATAGAACCCCCTTTAACTAAGAAAGAGGAAGAAATACGAGAAGAAATTATGACCATTTTCATCCAAGCATTAACTGCAGACATCGAAGAAATCGATGCAAACCCCGAATTATATTTACGTGCAGCAATGGATCAAATCGTCAAGTCATATCGCCTTAAAATCAATAAAAAATCTAGGTCAAAGATTTTTTACTATCTCAAGCGTGATTTGATTGGCTATGGCCGCATGGATGTCTTGATGTCAGATGCAAATGTGGAAGACGTATCTCTTGATGGTACAGGGATACCTATTTTCGCTTATCACAGAAAATTTGAATCCGTAGAAACTACTGTTGCTTGGCCAGATGATCATGAATTGGAATCGTATGTAATCAAATTAGCTCAACGATGTGGTAAACATATTTCTGTTGCAGAACCCCTACTTGACGCCACACTGATGGATGGATCCAGAATTGTAATGAAACTGGGGCATGAAATTTCTACAAGAGGTTCGACATTTTGTATTCGGCGATTCCGCGAAGATCCCTTCAGCCCTTGTGACATTGTTGCTTTTCGAACAATGACCAGCTTGATGGTTGCATACCTTTGGATTGCTTTCCAGAACGAAATTTCAATGCTTTTCGTAGGAGGTACAGCATCAGGGAAGACCACTACTCTAAACGCCATGGCGTTATTTATTCCGTGGCAAATGAAAATTGTTAGTATTGAGTCAACTCGAGAAGTTAACATCCCACAACCAAATTGGATTCCAGGTTTGACTCGTCAAGGTTTTGGTGGTGAATCAAGTGAAGGTGAGATTGGTGAATTCGAATTGCTTAAAGCGGCACTTCGTGAACGACCAGAATACATTATTGTCGGCGAAATTCGTGGTGCTGAAGCATATGTTCTATTCCAAGCAATGGCAACGGGACACTGTTCATATTCAACAGTTCACGCCGATTCTGTACCCTCTTTGGTACACCGATTGGAGAATAAACCAATTGACATTCCTAGAGTATTGCTTCCTGCACTTGAAGCTGTTGCGATTCAAATTCAAACAAGAATTAACGGTCGCCGTGTACGTCGAACTAAGCAAATTGTAGAGATTGTAGGAGTTGATCCACACAGTCAAGAGGTGATTACTAATGAGGTATTCAAATGGGATCCAGGTAGGGATGACTTTGATTTTTCAGGCAAGTCGTATGTCTTGGAGAAAATCATGGTCAAAATTAATTACAGTCAAGAAAAGATGCGTCAAGAATTGAGAACTAGAAAAAGAATTCTGGATTGGATGGTTCTTAATGATATTCGCAAGTCCGATCAAGTTGCTCAAATCATTACTGAGTATTATGTTCGACCCAATGACGTCCTTGCACGTGTTGATGGGCTGCGCTAATTAAAGCAGTATGGGAAATGAGGACAGAGGCGCGAAAAATGGCTAAGAAAAAGGACAATGCACCTTCATTCGAAGGAATGGTTCTTAGTCCATGGCAGAAGTTTTCTAACACAATATGGGGCGGACTTTTCAAGGAAAAGGCACGTAATAACCCAGAACTTCTCCGTACCCTTGCCCAGGCAGATATTAGGGTGATGCCTGAAGTTTACAAGTCAACAGTTCTGATGTCAGCCATTGCAGCAACAATCGGCTCAATTCTAGTAATGGGCTTGATTTTTGCACCCGATGTAGGTGGCATTGCGTTGTACGAAACTCAACAAGACGATACGACATTAGATGCGTGTATTATTTGGGAATTCGAGAATAAAGCCGCTGCTGCTGCTGCCCAAGAAGCAGGGATAGCTGGTAATGGTTGCCCATTTTACAAAACCAAAGAAGTCTCGTTTGCTGTGAAATCAATCTTTGCCGCCTTGTTCGCAGTTATTATTCCAATTGGGTCATATCGTTATTTTATGGGCACTGCAGAAAGAGAAAAAAATGCACGTGGACAAAGACTTGAGAAATATCTTCCATATGCAGCATCATATACAGCCGCCATGGCTGCGGCGAATGCAACTCCAACAAAAATCTTCAAATCATTAGCGGCAAATGAAGATATTTATGGAGAAATTGCTCATGATTCTGCCATGATTTATCGAGATATTAGTTTACTTGGTATGGATTTAATTACTGCGATAAAACATGCGGTTGACCGAGCAGCATCTCCGTGGGCAACCGAATTTTTCCAGGGAATGGTAGGCACCCTATCTAGTGGTGGAAATCTCAAACTTTATTTCCTTAACAGAGCCGAACATTACATGCGTGAAAACAGAATTCGATTAACCGAGTTTTTGGAAACACTGGGGTTGATGGCAGAATCTTATGTTGTTGTTGCAGTCGCTATGCCCTTGTTCCTAATTGTAATGCTTGTAATTATGTTCTGGGTATCTGGTGCAGGATCACAAATAAGTGAAGGAATGGTGTATGGAATTGTAATGGGTATGTTACCCATGATTCACATTGCATATTCCGGCCTTGTGTGGCTAATGAGTGAAGAAAATAAGGCTTGAGGGGGTGAAGAAATGGCTCGGAAAAAGAAGGAAAAGATTCGCGTCAATCTTGAGCTTCCTAAAGATGACAAAACCCAAGATACCTTCATTGCAATATTGTTGGTTGGTGTAATGATGGGCCTCCTTTCGCTAGGGTTCTGGATTACAAATTCAGATTTAGTATTCCAACCTGTAAATGGAAACCCAATGTTTGTTAATCTGGCATGTCCAGATTCTTTCGATGCTGAGGATATGAATGGACCATCATATTTTGACAATGAATCATGTTTCCTTACTCACGAGGCCCCTAGTACAGAATCTTGGGGTGAAACGTGGCTTAGAGTACAATCACCGGGTGATGCCAAAATTTTCCATGTACCTGGAATGGGATCGACTCAGTTGATTGATTCTGACGGTATATCTCACCCCCATCCCTTGCAACCAATGACAGTGAAATCTTCAGCACAAGCTAACAACAATTATCGATATTTCGTTAAAATTCAGCATATTGATGATGGGAATATGACAGAAGTAATTTCTCTGGAATGTTATGCAAATGATGACTCTTGCTCTGATTCAATCCCTAATGCTGAGGCAAATGGTGAATATCAATTGTGGGTAGTATTCGTACCCATTGAAAACTCACGAACACGAGTAGTAGTGCCTCAGACAAGTTCTGTCATCAATGTCGAAGGTAGTGAGGCATGTCGGAAGGTAGTGAACGGTCAATCCTTTGGAAACTTTTCAGCGGGCGATTTGGTATACGATTCTAGACACAAGGTATTGGGTACAGTTGTATCCTGTAGTGATTCAACAATCCAATTTTCTTCAGAAGTATCGTTCACAAGTCCGACTGATTTGTACAGTTATAGCCCCGCAGGCCACGTATTGCAGGAGGTATCTTTTTCAATAGATGTAGAGGCTTATGATGGAATTCCAGCAAATATGAATAACAATTCACTTTGGGTTGGTCCAGAACTATCTTTAGGCCCATTGAATTTACGACCCACTTTATTTGTGAATTTCTTTGGGTTAGGGTTGTTGTTGATGGTTTATCCTGCAGCATTATATTCTGATAGACAAATGGCAAAGATTGAGGCAATTGAGGAAAAATTCCCTGATTTCCTTCGTGATTTAGCTGAATACTGGAAAGGTGGTCTTTCAATGACACTTGCAGTCCGCACATTGGCTAATTCTGAGTACGGTTCGCTGAACAATGAAGTTAAGAAAATGTCTGATCAATTGTCGTGGGGTATATCCTTTTCAGACGTGCTTGAAATGTTCGCCGAACGAGTTGGAACACCTTTAGTTAAGAGAGCGGTAAGTTTGGTTAGTGAAGCAAATAAGGCCGGAGGGAAAATTTCAGATATTCTAGTAACTGCTGCAAATGATAGTAGGGAAATACAATTTTTGAAGGGCGAACGTCAGCGGGCAATCGGCTCGTATATTGCCGTCATTTGGGTTTCATTCATGGTTTTCCTTGGTGTGATTGTTGTATTGTCTAAGGTTTTCATTCCTGCAATTGCTAGTAGTAATAGCGGGGGTAGTGATGCTACAATTGGAAACATGCAGATTAATGCGGTGGATCCACTTTTCTTCTTGGTCGTGTTCTTCTATGGAGTTTGTGCACAAGCGATGGGTAATGGAGCAATGGCGGGCTTAATGGCAACAGGGCGTCTTTCTACAGGAATGAAACACGCTGGAATGATGCTAATTATTTGTATTGTATTGTTCAATGTTGCAGCATTCGACCCCAGTTTGATTGGAGTTCCACAACCAGTGGGTTTGAGACCAGATATAGGCTCAATCCCGATGCTTGGTCTACAGGTGTGAGTTTATGCGCAAGCGCCGTGATGAATCTGCTCAAGTACATGTCATTGAGATGATCACTTTATTCTGGCTATTTTTTATGACTGCAACATTCATTTTACAGTTGAAAGTACCAGATCCGACATCACCCGCAAGTGACGGAACTCTTGATTTGGCAGCAGAGGATGCGTACGATAGTTTGGCAGGTGAAATTGCCATAGACCCCGCAAATCATACATCTCGTCTAGGAGAAATGTTGACATCAGGTGATTTGAATGATGCTTGCAATATTATGTTGGAAACATTACCATCTTCAATAAGGGGTAATTGTTGGGTTGCAGTTGATGCTGGGTCAAAATCAATGCAAGGCGAGCAGTCTCAAACAGATGGAACCACTCTGTCTACATATCATCTACTACATGACCGAGGGAGAGTCTGGACGGTTGGAATCCAGGTATGGTACGTGGGTGGTAGTTCATGATGAATCGAACAATATCTAACGATAATCACGGCCAAATGCTCTTAATGACTGGATTAATTCTGATGTTTTCTTTGTTAACTATGGCCGTTACCACTATCAAAAGTGCTAGTTTAGGAGAACCATATGATGCGAATGAAGATGCAGTTTTGGATGCTAGTGTTGAAACAAAAGAAGCATGGCAACCATTACTTGAAAACCGTTCAATCATTCTGTTTGAAGCGGGATCTAATGAGACCGTCTCGTCAAAATCAGCGGCCCAATCAATTTCTGAAGATTTAATGAGGCATGGTGAGAATAGAGGGGTTGAAATAATTATCATTGATATCATTGTTACAGGTAATGGGACCTCACGAACAGTCACTGCTAGTGCAGGGATTGCCGATAGTCATTCTAGAATGCAATTGCAATTGGAAGCAACAATAAACTTCACTTAGGTGATTAATATCGAGATTGAAAGTATCAATTTGATAATTTCAATTATAACCGTTATTTCTTTCCTTGAAGTATTGCGTTCTCATAATTCAATGTCACTTGCTATTCAATGTCAGCGAATTTCACTTCCACTTTCGGAGTATCCCAGTGTCAGCATCATTCGACCAATAAAGGGATTAGATGTCAATGCACGAGATAATATTGTATCATCTCTAGAACATGGTTATGAGGGCGATATTGAAATTCTATTCATTTTTGATGATGAATCTGAACCTGCAATTCCAATCGTCAAAGAATCATTATCCAATCACCCCGAAGTCAATGCGAGAATCATATATTCTGGTCAACCTAAGCAGGGATGGACGGGGAAATTAAATGCAATGCTCGTTGCTTATGAGCATGCTGAAGGCGATCTAATTGCCTTTGCAGATTCAGATATCCAAACCGATGAAAGAACATTGAGTAGTTTAGTTGAATGTATAATGGGAAGTGACCAAATTGGGGCGTCCTTCGCCCCAGTAGTTGGGATCAATAAATCAGAAACATGGGGTGATGCCGGTTACAACATGATGTTGAATGGGTTGTATGCTCCCGCATTATCTGAATTAGTATTGAAATCAGATAACGAATTATCATTTGTTATGGGGCAATTCATGATTTTCAAGCGTGAAGCACTTGAATCCATAGGGGGAATAAAATCAGCTAAGGGGCAATTAGTGGATGATATGTATCTTGGTTCCAAAGTTGCAGAAGCAGGATATTACAATTCAGTTTCTTCCCATCCAGTATCTATCGTCCAATCTAATTTATCATTTGGAAACTTTTGGTCTATATTCAAAAGGTGGATTGCATTCTCTAGAAGTGGTTTATCGAGTGCCGATTTGAAATTTAAATCGTGGATTAGAGGATTGATTTTTTGGTTTAGTCTTATTGGAACGATATTCTATTTTAGCATTGGAAATATTTGTATTTTTAGTATGCTTGTAATCACAAATTTAAGTTTGAATATTAGTATAATTCGCTTACATTCAGTTACAGGTGGTTCACATTTAAAATACAGATATTGGTTTATAGTACCATTTTTGTTTTTGAGTGCCCCGATTATTTATTTTAGTATCTTTTTCAACAGAGAAGTTGAATGGCGTGGCCGAAATTACTCACTTCGATCTGATGCAAAATTGACAGATGAAGAGTGAATAACATTTTATCTTCGATTGGCAGCATACCATGCTTCATCTAGCCATTGGCGCACCATTCCAACTCCATCTTGATGCAGCCTTGTATCAATCACTTTCCATTCAGCCCCCGCGCCACGTTCTTCAATAGCTCGTTGAATTGCTCGAATACGATCAAATCCAATTCG
>Ga0066836_10000017_pt1 | contig 71210 bp, 64 predicted proteins | sample ETNtaG_18_FD_71568 | JGI IMG/M metagenome (GOLD analysis project Ga0066836, IMG submission 71568) | Marine microbial and viral communities from oxygen minimum zone, Eastern Pacific Ocean - ETNP201302SV91 | ecosystem: Environmental > Aquatic > Marine > Oceanic | place: Pacific Ocean: Eastern... | reverse complement strand
CCCTTCGAACATCTTGATGCTGCAATTTGGGAGGAAAACGAAGTCCCAGCAGAAATGATCCAAGCGGCCTATGCATACTGCGAAGAATTAACTAGAAGAGAGGCTGGTAATTTCTATCACTCATTCAAGTACCTGCCACGAGATAAGAAGCAATCGATTTGTGCATATTATGCATTTTGTCGACGAGCGGATGATATTGCAGATGGGGATTATCGAGATGTATTTCCCGGCGGCCTTGGTGTTAAAGATCCTGAGGCAATTTCTTATCGTAGGGAATTAGAGGAGTTCGCTGCTTCAAAACCCGTCATTGAAAGAGACGAGTTTGAAGATAAATTGGCGCAACTTTTCTTTTTCAGAAAGAAGTTGTCAACAGCATATAGTAACCAAATCTCAAGTACGGACCCCATTTTTATGGCCCTCAAAGATACAATTAATCGATATAATATCCCACGAGAATTACTCGACGACATGATTAGTGGAATGGAAGATGATTTATTTACAAACCGTTACAAAACGTTTGAAGAATTGTACTCCTATTGCTACAGAGTAGCATCAACAGTTGGTTTAATTTGCATCGAAATTTATGATTACAAATCACCTCTGGCGAGAGAATTTGCAGAATCATGGGGAGTATTTATGCAATTAACCAACATTATTCGTGATGTTGCTGAAGACGCAGAACGTGGCCGAATTTATCTTCCATTGGAAGACCTTGAAAGGTTTGGTATCAGTGAGGATGACCTTTTGGGTGGTAAATCAATGCTTGAGCACCCAGGGTGGGAACCTTTTGTCAAGGAATATTGCAAACGAGTTAAATTATACAAGGAAAAAGCATTCAAATTACTACCACTATTGCCAAAAAATAGTCGTTATAGTCCTGCTGCAATGTCAGCATTCTATTCAAGTATCCTTCGTCGAATAGAAAGAAGTGGTGGAGATGTTTTCACCGAACGAGTGAAACTAAGCAAAGCAGAGAAATTGACGCTGGCCGCAGGTGTGTACCTCAAGCACCGGTTCTTCTCTTTCTAAGTGTAAAAACGCGGACTCTCGTTTAGTGAGTCACGCATCGATTAAGAACGGAATTTGTCAAGAAGCAAACAGGAGGGAGATTCAATGCGAGTTGCAGTTCTTTTGGAAGACCGTTGTCAACCAAAGAAATGTAATGATGAATGTCAATCATTTTGTCCACCTGTTAGGAATGGGATTGAGTGTATTGTGATGCATGAAGGAAACGGTAAACCCATTATCTCGGAACCATTGTGTATAGGATGTGGAATCTGCATAAACAAATGTCCATTTGATGCACTAGTAATTACAAACCTACCATCCGAACTGGAAACAGATATGATTCATCGTTATGGGGAAAATGGGTTTAGATTATTTAGATTACCAGTTCCAAGAGAAGAACAAGTTGTAGGTATTCTTGGTGCGAATGGAATGGGGAAATCAACTGCAATAAACCTCCTTTCAGGAACAATTCGCCCCAATCTGGGTGAATGGTTATCGGGAGAAAGGCCATGGGAAGATATCATTGAAACATTTCCACGAGGAGAACTTCGTGATTTCATGTCAACAGTCGCTGATTCAGGTGTCCGTATAGCTGTAAAACCCCAATATGTAGACAAAATCCCTCGTGCCTTCGATGGAAAGGTAAGCGCATTGCTGCAACGCGTAGATCAAAGAGGAGTCATTGAAGAAACTGCTGAAGCATTAGCAATCAACCATTTGTTTGAAAGGAATTTACCAGAATTATCAGGTGGTGAATTGCAACGAGTGGCAATTGCTGCAACATTGCTGAAAGATGCTGATGTATACTTCTTTGATGAACCTTCATCATATCTTGACATTTACGAAAGAATGCGAATGGTTAGAATTATCCAAAAATTATCTGAATCCGGTAAAAGAGTAATTGTTATTGAGCATGATTTAGCAATTTTAGATGTTTTGTGCGACCTCATACACGTCGTGTATGGCGAACGAGCAGCATATGGAATTTTTACGCCACCACGCCCCGCTCGTACAGCCATAAATGCATACTTAGATGGTTTCTTAGAGCAAGAAAATATTCGAATTAGAGATAAACCAATTCAGTTCCTTCGGGGGAGAATGCGAGGTGAAGAGATTGGGGAGCCAATTCTCGAATGGGGGGACTTGGAGAAGAAATTAGGTACATTCCAACTCAAAACAGATACTGGTAAAGTGCACAGTTCCGAGGTAGTAGGTGTTGTAGGCCCTAATGCTACAGGTAAAACCACCATGGTCAAAATGGTTGCTGGTGAAATCGAAATGGATGCCGGTTGGTGTACTATGGAAGCGAAGATATCCTACAAACCGCAGCATGTTAGATCAGATTTTGAAGGGACTGTTCGCCTATGGCTCGATTGTGAAATTGGAACGAAATGGAGAAAAGGTGAATTCCACACCACTGTGATTCGGCCACTTCAAGTTGACAAATTACTAGAACAAGATGTTAGAAAATTATCAGGTGGAGAATTACAAGCAGTTAGTATTGCAATTTGCCTGGGTAAAGATGCTGATCTATACTTGCTAGATGAACCAAGTGCACACCTAGATGCGAATGCGAGAATGGAGGCAGCGAAAGCAATCAGGAAAACAATGGAAGTCAATGAGAAGGCAGCAATGGTAATCGATCACGATATCTATTTCATAGACATTGTAAGTGATTCCTTACTTGTTTTTGATGGTGTTGGTGGAGAGAATGGTTCAGCAGTTGGGCCACTGCCTCTCCGAAAAGGAATGAATCGTTTTCTAAGTCAAGTTGGCATCACCTTCCGACGCGATCATGATAGCCATAGGCCACGTATCAACAAACACGATAGTAGGAAAGATCGAGAGCAAAAATCAAGAGGAGAATATTTCTATGCAGAATGAGTGTTTATTATGCCAGTGATACCACAACCAACTGGTGTTTTTGCCAGAAGTAGAAGGAGGTTGTCTGCTTCTTCAATGGTCACATGGGAACGTTGTCGGAGAGATTGGTTCCTTACACGAAGATTGGGGCTGCAAGTACCGAAGCATCCTGAAATGATTTTGGGGCATATTGTTGAAGAAGCCGCCACTGCAATTTGGATGGAGCGACCTCATCCTGAGAATGGGATGAAAGAAAAAAACACACAATGGGTCACAAGTGAACATGGCGAAATATTAACCATCACAAATCTCGATGAATTACAAACATGGTTGCGGACATTAATGCAACCCATTGTAGATGAAATTAGACGTCAACTGAATGAAGGATGGGATAATATAATTTGGAAAGCAGAAGGAAGGAGTCCAGATGATGTAAAACGTGAAAAATTGAATGCGATGGTGAAAAATGCCATCAAACTCCAAATTAATGAAGCGAAATTGTGCTTGGAACAAAATGGGGGGCCATTTCTCGAAATATTTCGTGAAATTGGTGATCCTTTTGGAACACCTGCGCCATGCTGGGACTCAGGAAAAGGTGAGGGTTGGCAAGCAAAAGGTGAGCCTTGCAGTTGGTGGGAGGCATGGGAAGTATCTCGCCCTTGGGCAAAAGATCCCCGAATCAACAGTGCTCAGCGGTTATTTCATCCCGATGGATGGGCTGCAGGCGAATTAGATATGGCACACCGTTGGAGAGGTGATGTACAGATTGTCGATATCAAAGCTAATCGAGGACATGGGCGTGACCACTCAGGAGTTGCTACTCAATTACGATTTTATCAATGGTTGTGGATCGAAACACGGCATCATCCCTCGAAACCTATTGACCATGTAAAAAGTGGCCCTGTTGTCGCCTTGAAATCTTGGCACCTTGCAGATGGATTCGTGCATGAGGCTCGATTAATTGATGAAATTGAAAATGAGGCCCCCCGACTTTCCAAAATCCAACAACAAATGACTTTGGCCTCTCTGAATGATTTTAATCTTAATGCCGATAAACCAACTATTGAAGGAAGGTTGTCTTGTCAAGTTTGCCATGGTTTAGATACTTGTGATTATCCACGCGGGGGAGAAGAACAACCATTACACCGCCTCATTCCTGAATTCAAAAAGTCAACCGCGGGAGCACCATTTACCCCTATTTCCAACCTCCCAAGCCGAGTTACAGTCAAAGGGAATTTGCATGGGCATTGGGGTCCACTCCCTAATCACTTCGGCAGTAGTGTGATAGGGGCTGCAATTACGGTTGGAGATAAATCTGCAGTAATTGAGGAAATGGGATGCGGGCAATTTCCGATTTTGCATGATTACAAAGGTGAATTTGTCATTGTTGATGCTGCTCCAGGACAATGGAGGGGGATGGTTAGACTCTATCTCGATATCGATAGTAAAATTATTTCCTCTGAAGATGCCAAAGATATGGAAATTAATCGATTAGGTTTGATTCCGACTCGTGCTAATATCGCTGGTACCATCATTAGTAGAGGATTCAATAGTGGTATCAATTCATCTGGAAGAAACTGGTCAATGTCAATGGCGCATGTTTGGGATGGAACTGGATTAGTCGAAGTTGTTGCTTTTGGTTCAGGGAGAAGTGAATCATTTGATAATTTACAAATTGGTGATAACATTCGTTTGATGTCTGCAGAATTAGGATGGAGAGAAGGAACACCTCAACTTCGAATTGACCCAAGAAATACTCGGCTGACAATTGAGACGTTACCTCGCGAATCAAAAGAAGAACAAGATACTCCATAGATTCAAAGACAGTGAACTCTAGGCCTGAAATGTGCCTGTTCAAATTGTAGATGACGATGCACTGTTGATTAGTAAGTTTGAACGATTATCTGCTACCAGTCTAATCCAATATGAAGGATGTCCTAGATCCTGGTACCTACGGCGAGTAGAATATCTGAAAGGGCCAAGTGTGCCCGCAATGATGCGTGGCCACATTGTTGAGTCCACAGTATGTAGAGTTCTCCGAGAATCCCCCGCAGTAGTTACAAGTGATGCGAATTGGGATGTTCTATCATCACCAATTGATGAAGATGGTCGGCCGGACCGAAATTCAGTAGAATCGTGGCCAGCCCCAAAATTACCATCTCAAAAACCCATTACAAATATCGAAGCGTTACGTGAATGGGCATATTCTCGTGCCGCAATCCACCTCACTAATGTCAAGGATGGGCACGTAGCATCTTTCGAAGATGACCCAATGGCGATCGGAAGTGGTGAAGATCTTGATGACGAAAAAATGCTATCGATGACTCTAGCGACAATTGATTTTCACCTTGATGAAGTCAAACGCTGTTTAGATGAAAATGGTGGCCCTACCCTTGATGAATGGCGAAAGGGGAAAAGGCCAGAATGGCCACCACCTGATGGATTTCCATTCAAGTGGTCTGAACCACACCCTTCAGTCAGCGAAGGGGGATGTACACTAATGGAAGCATGGGAGGTTGCTAGACCTTGGTTTGTTGATCCAGATGCTGCCACGTTCTCACTTGGAACGGTCCATCCTGAACACTGGTTTTGGGGAGAATATGACTTTGTTTATTCTTGGGACGGAACTATTTCCATTATAGATTTGAAAGCCGCAATGGGGAATAATGACCGGTCTGCAGGATATGTTAAGCAATTGGAAATTTATGCATGGCTATGGTGGTCAACGCATGGGGAATCGGAACGTGTTGAAGATCTACGTATATGGTATGCTGGCGCACCTCAAATCAAAGTCATCCAAGCACCCGATGAAAGGCGACTTAATGAAATAGATTCAGAATTACGTGAAGCGTATGATACTCTTTTCAAAAATAGGGGAGCTGAAGATGAGTTTCCAGCCACGCCTTCAAAGGTACAACTTTTCGAAAATGGCGGTACACATATTGGAGAAGACCCTGATCCTTTGGCAAGATGTAAATCGTGCGATCATGCTACAATTTGTCCTTCAGCAGAAAATAGGGGAAGTTTACCGGAAATAGATAGATTAGACCATGCAGGGAAGAAATGGCCAATTACTAATTCGACTGATTTAGTGACAAGAGTAGACCTATGTGGTGAAGTTAATGGGTTACTAACGCCAATCAAAGATTCAGATGGAGGAATTGAAATCAAATTCTATTTACAACAAGGTGTTGATAGAATTGAAGTGAAAAATTGCTTTATCCCCAAACCAAGGGCTATTTCACGACGTATCAAAAATGGAGTTTTTATTCGTATCAAAAATGGAAGGCCGACAGAATGGAATTACAACCCCTCGATAGAGTTAGACAACGAATCCACAGTCGAAATTATTGAACCTTCTGAAAGGGATGGAGAAGACATTGTCGGGCTAATCACAGCTGGAAGCGTTGTTGGAAGGGTAATGACGATTCGAGACACTACGTGGCAAAAGAATCGGACAGCATCTGGAAAACCAAAATGGCGCTTCACAATGCAAGACGGAACAGGACGAATTGATGTTGTGGCCTACAGTTTTGCCGTACCCATTTCGGCACCTTCAATACAGCCCGGAGATGAAATTGCAATACTCAATGGAGTGTACTCAGAATTCTTTGGAAGACCTGAAATTAAATTCCAAAAGAATACTCGATTGGTTATTCTCAAACGACGTGATGACTAGCCGCCGCTTGAAACTATGATTAATTCTATCTCAATGTCATCAGTAATTATTGAGGTATGGGGGACAATTTTTTCATCAACTACTGTCAAAACAGTGGAAGGAGGGATTGCCATTTTCTCAAGTACATCGGATATTGTTATCTGATTATCAAATATGTGTGATACACGCTCACCTTCGTGAGTGATGCCGACCTGCATGTACTCGGCTACAGCCTTACCCTTCAAGAGTTTGATGGCGCCGAGAGAGAGATTTGAACTCCCGCGTCACGAGGACAGTGGATTTCGAATCCACCGCGATACCGGGCTATGCGATCTCGGCTGTAATTCTTCGACCGAAGACTCGGACATAAGCATGACGAGGATTTACGCGTAGAATCCTGACGGAGAGTCATCTTCTGAAAGGTCAATCCCTGCAATTTCCTTTCCTTCCATCATGGCAAACAAGCGTGATGCTGTATCACTTGTATTATCGATTGGTAATTCCAATCCCAAACCAAAATCAAGTGATATTCGCTTTGCTAAACGGTCTGCGGCTTGAACATCAACGCTCGTCCCAATGGTCTCAGACATACATGCTACACTTGGGACTCCAAACATTGGGGCAAGTGAAACCACTAATCCTGCTAACCCCAACATACCTCCAGCTGGATGCTTAGAACTAATATTCAAACCTGAATCCATTAGGTTTTCTCGCACACTTTGCTCGGCACAGGTCATATGAATATCAGTATCACCTGGGTCTGCTGAAAGTCCAGCGAGTACGAGCAAAAGATCGCAGCTGGATTCTTTCGCTAATTCCAAAATCGAGCCTGCCAATTCGTGCTGTCCTCGAGGAATCATTGGTTGCCCTGTTCCTGTAATCACAATAACACAATCGCCATTGGACATTCTGACTGAATGTATCGACAAATGTGGAGGGGTGAGTAAACCATCAGAATTCATTGTTGCATGTGGCGGTAAATCGGGATGGATTATGTTGGCTAATAAAGTAGAATCGCAATGCTCAACCATCGTATCAAGTACTAATTTACCGACATTTCCAACACCTGGGACTGCCATTAGGAGAACTCTATGTTCAGGTAAGGATTCGCCTTCAAACCAATGTAACTTAGTCGTCATTCTTCTTCACCACCATCTGGGGACGGCAGTGATTCAACCCATTCTTTTGATTCAACATTCTTTAACCGGCGACGTAGGTGTGCACGAGAATCTTCAGGTGAGAACTTCATTGGGCCTGCTGCCTGCGCTTTCCCGCCACATTCTTTGCAAGTTTCAGACAAACCGTACTCCCCACAAGCAGTGCACTTCTGAAGTTTTGTTCGTGCCATCGGAATCTCCAATCTGCTAACCAAACAACTGGGCCTTTGAACATGACTCATCCTGAAGTGCATAGATGCCGAATCATTCGCGAATGATTACCGCGGAACCATGATCTTCAGTAATTGTGGTAGATATTGCCAACTCAACGTCGCTCCAACCTTTTTCAGCAATTTCCCAATCGGGAGCCTTCAGCTCAATTCTATACTCTGGAGCGCCATCATAGTAACACGAAATTTCAACTTCATCTTCTTTGGAAGAACAATTTTCAACCTCTGTTAATGCATTTCGAATCAATTCTACTCCTTCCATTGAATGAATCTCGATTTCTGCAATTGCTCTTATTACGACGAAATCAGGGATGATGTTTTCAATTGCAGTCTCAATAAAAAGTTCAATCCAATCTCCCTCAAATCCCTCATTGGATAGGGCATCATTATCGATAGCAGTTTCCTCAAATGAAGAATAAAGTCCACCATAGGTTTCAACTAATTCGGATTGTATCTCCTTAGTTTTATCTTCATCCCAACCAGATCGTTCTCCAACAATTCGCAGGAGTTGTCCAGCACGTTGTTCATTCTTCCATCGCTGCAAAGCATCCCTTCGGCGTTCTTCACTAACCGATTTGATTGACAACTCAATACTTTGTCGGTCCTTGCGAACTTTGACCGCCTTAGCAACAACACGCTGACCTTCTCTAACATGGCTGCGAATGTTTTTGACCCAACCTGATGCAATCTCGCCAATAAAAACAAACCCTTCCTTTCCAGGGTAGCCACCCAAGTCTACGTAAACGCCGTTCTGCTTTACTGTCTTGATTGTACAAACCAGCATTTCGCCCATTTCAGGCCAATTATCTTCATCAGACATTGAATTAGGCCCCCTCACTCGAGGACCTCGGCAACAGTTGCACCGGTCAAGTGTGCCTTCCCACCTGATGGTCGAGCAAGTGTAGAACCACATACGTTGCAATTCACTACCGATGTTGCACGGTCGAACATAATTTGTTCATTACCACAATCACGGCAATGTACTTTGAGAAATTTACTCTTTATTTTAGACATTATTTCACCCACTATCACTTGTCAACAAGTTCGAATTTTTTAGCACGCTGACAGGGTGGCGTGTGAGCCTTTCCCGTCTCAGTACATCGATAAAGGATATTTACACGCTTTGTTGGCTTCTCACGGCCTTCTGGCTTAGGACGAGGGAAACCACGGTAACCTGCAGTAACTCTGCGGAATCTTCGCTGACCCCATTTCAACTCACTCGCACGGCGTTTCTTGACGCGCTCAACAGTGTGTAATGTGTGGCGGCCCGCAGCGGGACTGTACCGCTTTACTTGACGGGGCATCTTGACCATAATCTCACTCCACACCCTTTGGGTGCGAGCCTGCGACCATCGACCCGTATTTGAGGGTGTCGCGTAATCATAAGTCGTGATTCGGACGACTGCTAAGACATAATACGGTCAACGTTGATGAACCTAAACGCTAACCAAGGTTCAATGGAGGGCATCTCGAACGCGTGGTTGGGCTTTTGGTTGCCCCTTGGCCTGATTTGTATCACAATTGGTTTTAGCCTGACTGATCGTAAAGATTTTCGACAACGATTAATCGGTCTCACTTTACTTCTAGCAATTACGATGTTGGTACTATATGGCATTGAAACTTCAGGTAGTGATGCATCAGAAATCGCACTGCTTGCTGTTCTTTTCGATATGACTCCACCGGTATCCCTAATGGCCATTGGAGCATTAGTGGCGACATTTTCAGGCCCATCTCCTGTGGGTCAACTCCCCCGTGGATTACGTCCAATGGGGTTTTTGTTAGCAATTAGTGGATTGATTTGGATTGGTTGGATGCTAGTGGAAGACCCCCCTGGCGCTAGATCTGATGGCATCGGTGAAAAAATCTGGGCGACATGGGTTTTAGTTTTCCTTTCTTGTATTGTAATAACATCAACAGTCAGTGCTGCATTTTGTGTCATGATGGGTGAAAAACGTAATCGTGAAGCTCTCGCAATGTCATCTTTGGCCTTAATTGGCGGAGGAATATTCATACGAATTATGGGTCAAGGTTCAACCGACCTTTCGACATTAGGGTGGCACGATATTTACTGGGACCAAATACCATTTATTATCGGCGGAATAGCAGGTTCTACTTTCGGAGTTATGGGATTCATATGGTTGGTCTATATTGCAGAAAAAAGAGCTCCAGACCCAGATGTTGTTGCACCATTAACTCTTGAAGAGAAGGCTAGAGTCAGAGAATTATTGGAAAAGAATTTGACCATAAAGGAGGAGGGATGATGGCCGCAGAAGATCAAGGACCCTGGTGGAGAATTATCGCAGTGATGATAATTCTGATTTTCATTGGCATGAATTTGATTGTATGGCAGTACTCAGGTGGTGCTAATTTTTCTGAAATTTTAGATGACTTGATGATGGGATTTATCCTTGCATTTGGAATTACAACTCTTGTACTCCTAATGGTAAGTGTTGGATCTATTCATCGACATATGCATTGGCGTGAACAGATTGTGGGTCTTGTTCTTTTCAGTGCATTGGGAATCAGTTTATCCTCTTGGTTATATGAGGGTGATATGGGCTCTACAGATAACGCAATTTATGAAATCCGCTTAGGTGGCGCTATGTTGTTCAATGCACTAACTGCAGTTTTGGCTGCCAGTGGTTTGGTCCTTGGACTTCTTCTCGCACTCATTACCGGTAGGCACCATACAAACGATGAATTACTTGAGTTAGAATCGACTCAAGGCGATGTTTCACTTCAAATTCCCGAATGAATTGGGCTTAGTTCACCCTTAGGGCGTGTGACAACCCTGATATAGAGAGGGTCGGTCGCCGAGCCGCTGAGGTGAGCACATGAGTAAGGGTACCCCGAGCATGGGCAAGCGCCAGAAGTCAACTCACATCCGCTGTCGCCGTTGTGGCCGCCATTCATATCACAAGCAAAAGCACGTCTGCGCATCTTGTGGCTATGGAGAGACTGCACGAATGCGTGGATATCGTTGGAACAAGCGAAATCGGACAATGTATCAAAAGAAGTAATCTTGGATATTACTACATTACTGTGGGCCGTCAAACTCTAAAGCCCCCTGTTGAAGCGATGGCCGGGTTCCGCAATGTGTGGTATCATCGGCATCGTCTCAGGAGCCGAAAATCCTGTTGCTCCACTTATTTATGATGGGCTAACTGTTTTGCAACATCGTGGGCAAGATGCTGCAGGTATTGTCACTTGCCAAGGCGAACAACTCTATCATCGCAAGTCAAATGGCTTGGTCCGCGATGTATTTCAGCAACACCACATGGAATCTTTGGGCGGGCACATGGGTGTCGGCCATGTTAGATACCCAACCGCTGGAACTTCATCTTGTGCAGAAGCGCAACCATTCTATACAAATTCCCCCTATGGAATTACTTTAGCTCACAATGGAAACCTCACCAACGCAAATGAATTGTCAAAACAATTGTACAATGAAGATTTACGCCATGTGAATACCAGTAGTGACTCTGAAGTATTGATGAATATATTTGCACATGAGTTGCTCAAGCGAGGGAAAATGTATATTGAAAACGAACTACGACTCAATGTTGATGATGTATTCCACGCTATTTCGAGAGTCCATAACCGGTGCAGAGGTGGATACTCAATCATCTCGATGATCACTGGATACGGACTTGTAGGTTTCCGTGACCCTTGGGGCATCCGACCACTCATTCTTGGCCAACGGAAAAATAGCAACGGAATGGATGAATGGATACTGGCATCAGAATCTGTTGCAATCATATCATTGGGCTTTGAAATTGTCAGAGATATTGCCCCAGGTGAAGCGGTTTTCATCACAGCAGGAGGGGAATTTTATGAAAAACAATGCGCAGAAGACCCAACCTATACACCGTGTATCTTTGAATACGTCTATTTTGCAAGACCCGATTCGGTAATTGATGGGATTAGTGTTCATCGGGCAAGATTAAACATGGGCCGAAAACTTGCTCAAAGGATATTGCAAGAAAATCCAAAACATGGAATTGATGTTGTCATCCCAATTCCCGATAGTGGTCGGAGTGCTGCCTTGGAATTGGCTAGAGAACTCGGTGTGGATTTCAGAGAGGGTTTCGTGAAAAATAGATATGTAGGCCGGACATTTATCATGCCAGGGCAGGAAATCAGAAAGGATTCTGTACGGAAAAAATTGAATCCGATTCCAGATGAATTTTTCGGGAAAAATGTCCTACTTGTAGATGATAGTATTGTTCGAGGAAATACTAGTCGGAAAATTGTACAAATGGCAAGAGATGTTGGGGCAAAGAAAGTGTTCTTTGCGAGCGCAGCGCCTCCTGTTATCCACCCTAATGTGTACGGCATAGATATGCCAGCAAAGAGTGAATATATTGCCCACGACAAGAGTATCGAAGACATTGCAATTGCAATTGGTGCAGATTGGTTAATGTATCAAAAATTGGAAGACCTAATCGATGCATGTCAGGGAGGTGATTGTGGTGTTGAAGAATTTGACACATCATGTTTCAATGGAGTGTATGTTACCAAAGACATTGATTATGCGTATCTCAAAGCATTAGAAGAGAAACGAAATGACAATGCAAAGTCCAACTCAAAAAAAAATGACGAGGTCTTAGAGATCCACAACGAACCCTGAGGTGATATCATGGGACAATGGATTGTCCGAATGGGCGAATCTATGCTAAAATCAAAACCAGTAAGAAAACATTTCACTCGTGTTTTGAAGAACACTCTGATATCCCAATGTCGTGTTCGTGATGCAAAAGTTTCAGTTCACGTCCAAGGCGGGTTGATGTTTGTCAATGGTGATGAAGCGGAAAAAATTGAAGATGCATTATTGCATACATTTGGTATCTACGCCATCGACCCTTGTTCTGATGTAGTTGCTGAACCGGAAAAAATTGCTGAAAGTGCTCTAGCAGAGTATGGGGATATCGAAGAAGGGGTTACTTTTGCTGTTCGCTGTAAACGGCACGGAGAAAAAGGAAAATGGACCAGTCAAACATTCGCAGGAGCTATTGGAGCAGCAGTTCTCGAACGGGCACCTCAGTTGAAAGTTGACCTTTCGAATCCCGATTGGGAGCTCCGTGTTGCTCTTTTCCCTGACCGTGCCAACTTGCTTGGGGAGAGGATTATGGGACCCGGGGGGCTTCCTTCGGGAGTACAAGGTCTAGTTCTTGCTCATTTAGAAACCGAGTTGGATTTAATTTCAGCTTGGCTAATTATGCACAGAGGATGTCGCATTCAAGCAGTTTCAGGCAGCACCCAAAATTTAGAATCTTGGGATCCTGCACTGAAATCAGAAGGTGAAGCAAAAAAATTAGTGACTGGGCCCGGGCGAAAACACAATCCTGAACCATGGGGCATCGTGGGGGCGAATCTGAATGATGCACCCACAACTGTTGGAAAAGAGGAACTTGTGAAAATACCTTTGGCCCATCTTGAACCATTAATTGGTTGGAGTGAAAATGAAATCGATGAACTGAGATTACAAATTTTCAATTGAGGATAGAGAGGCGGCACTCTCAAGTCCTACCCCACATAGACAAAGATGAGAATCATGCCGATGGTCATTGACCCACTTTTTGAAATTGAGTGTGATGTTGTTGCGAGAGCATGTGCAATATCGCCTGACGGAGAATGGGTTTCATGGTCAGGTGACGATGGTATTGTAAGACTAATTGAGGTAAATGGCGCCTCATGTAATGAGTTGGAATCATTTCAAGTTGAAGATGCTGTAACACATATTCAAATTAGTCAAGATGGAATGATAGTCATTGGCACTCATTCTGGTGATTTGCACGGGCATGAGCGACTAGGTGGGCATCGATGGACGCATCCAATTGGAGGTGGTTGTGATCACCTTTCTATATCGGAAGATGGAACTGTTATTGCTTGTGTAGATGGGGGGAGAAATTTACACATTCTCACTGAGAATGGAATTGTGAGAGGGAAATTTTCATCAGGTGAATTGATTTTACTTTGTGTGTCCGATAGTGGAAATTCTATTGCTGTCGCTGATGATGAAGGCACAGTTCACATGCTTGACAATAATGGTAATCTTCTTTGGTCGAGAAAGTGTGAATCGGAAGTGGGGGAAACAATCAGTTCCTTTTCGATTCTCCACGATGAATCACTGCTTCTATCGAGAGAAGCACTAGGGCTTACCCAAGGAGATATACCACAAATCGCCCTGGAACATTGGAGCAAAAATGGAGAGAAACTATCCGTTGAGGAAATTGATTCGAGAGCAGTTTGTATTGTTCCAGAGAAAGAAGGAGCTTTAGTTGGACTATTTGATGGGCAAGTCATTCAGGTGAATCAAAATATGTCAAAAACCCCATTGTGGCGCTCAATGTACGCAATATCTGATATCAAAAGGTGCGGTAATGATACTTTGATCGCATCTTGGTTTCATCTTCATCGCATTGATGGGGGAGGTGAAGAATCATGGAGGTGTGAACATACCGGACTAGTTGACTCAATTCGATCATCGAAAGATGGTTCACGTATAGCAATATCAGGAGACAACCAAAATGACTACACTAGGGAAAATAGAATTCTAATCCTAGATCCAGATAGTGAACCATATTTGTTATCAAATGATGCCGGAATTGATGATGACCTCCTTGGATTTGACGAAGGAAGTGAAGTCAAGACAATTACTGCCGCTTCAGATGATGACTTGTATGCTGATGGCGGAGATGATATCGCCGCACTACTTACTGAAGAAGAAAGAGAGATGTTCAGCGAGGGGGTGGCTCCACAAATCGATGATGATCTCATGATGATGCTGGATGATGAGATAGAACAACTTGCGCAAATGCCAGAAACTGATGGAGATGATTTGATGGCGGGATTAACTGATGATTCGGCTGTTGAAAATATCGCCCCAACTGCTGATGCTGGTTATGATCAAATCGTTTCTGCCGACGATACTGGAACTGCAATTGTATTACTGGATGGTTCTGCTTCAATTGCAGGAACTCATGATATTGCACAGTGGTCTTGGAGAGATGGGACCTCAAAGCAAATTGGAGATACTGTGAAAATTAAAGTTAAATTATCCCCTGGCAATCATACATTCACATTGACTGTCGCTGATTCTATGCGAGAATCAACAACTGATACCATCACGGTTCAAGTTGAAGGTAGTTCATCTGATGATTCCTTTGACCTATTATATGATTAAGTTAGAATTGATTCAAAGAAATCTCCGACTCGCCTGATTTCTTCCAAACAAACCTCATGGAACATTGGATAAGTTTCAAAGTCAACTGGCCAGCCATTATTACGAAGAAATTCAACACTCTTTTCTCCGCTACTAAATGGTACCATGTCATCTCTAGAACCATGACATACCAAAATCGGGGATTGACGATTTTCTTCGTGCGCTTCTTCCATATGTGTTTCATTGAATAACAAATATCCAGACATGCAAACCATTCCAGCTAATTGGTGAGGATATCTGCATCCAGTGTACAGAGACATGGCACCACCTTGGCTAAATCCAACAAGCACAATTCGATCATAAGGAATTCCACGTAAATGTTCATCCTCGATTAATCCGCGTATGATTTCATCTGATTCTTTCGCCTCAATTGGACATTCTCGATCTCCTGAAACTTCCCCTCCACCTAGATATCGTATATCAAACCAAGAACGCATTGGGAACCCATTGTTCAAAGTAACCGGGCGGACAGGAGCATTCGGGAATATCCACCGAGTGCTTGGCCTCCTGATGTATCGAGGCATGTCCACGAAATCATTTGCAGAAGCTCCTAAACCATGCATCCAAATGATGGATGAATCATGCTTTGCAGTCGGTTCGACCACTAGCGGGCCCATCACTCAAATCATCTCAGAGATTTCCCAATGCTGCTGAAAGTGCAGGGAGGGCTTCTTCCCAAGTTGCAACAATACCATAATCTGCAACTCCAAATATTGGTGCATCTGGGTCCTTGTTTATAGCAACGATATATTTGCTGGAACGCATTCCAGCAAGATGCTGAATCGCGCCTGAAATACCGACTGCGATGTATAAACTCGGATTTACTGTTTTACCAGTTTGACCAACTTGAATACTGTGTGAAAGGCCCCATTCATCAACGACTGCGCGTGATGCGCCTACTGCCGCACCCAATTGATCTGCGATACCTTCCAATTGATTCCAATTTTCAATACTACCAATTCCTCGCCCACCTGATATCACTATGTTTGCATCAGATACATCCAATCTCTCACTTGCTTTTGCGATTGCCTCTTGAACCGAAACACTAACATTTGCACTTTGGTTAACTGTAGAGATTTCTGCACTACCACCTTGATCTGCTGCATCAAACATGTTAGGCCGAAGAGTGAGAATACAGTCTTCTGAAATTGATACTGTTTCATTTGCTTTTCCTGAGTAAATTGGACGAGTAACTTGATTCCCATTAATGGCAGTAATATCTTGAACTACTGCCACTCCATTTCGTGCTGCTAAACGTGCTGCGATTTCACGTCCCATGGGCGTTGCAGCAGCATAGATTCGGCCGCTGGCAACGGAGGATAAAGCTGCAGCCCATGCACCTCCATCAAAAGAAGAGAAACAATCTCCTTCAACGGCTATAACCTTGTCAACGCCTGACAAATTGGCTGCTTCGGATGCACCAACTCCTCCTGGGCAAAGTACTGTTGCACTTCCCCCTGCTGCTCCCACCAATTGGGCAGTTACTGGGTGTAATTCATTTCCTGATGTTTCTGCAATAATTGTAACCATTCACATTCCCCCTAGAGTACCTTCGCCTCATCTCTTAATTTCCCTACAACCGTAGGTACGCTTTCTGCCCCCTCAAATTTCTGTCCAGCAGGTTTCTCTGCTGGTGGATTTTGACTTTCCAAATTTACACTACAGGAACCCATGTCCACACCAAGATCTGAGGGTGTAACAGATTCAATAGATTTCTTCTTGGCCATCATGATACCTTTCACATTTGGTCGGCGAAGTTCAGTGGACATTTTGTCGAAAGCGAGAACACAAGGTGATGATACTGTAACTCTCTCACTACCATCAGCACTCGGACGGAGGACGCTGAAAGAGCCTGAATCACCACTTATCTCCGATACGAGAGTGACACAAGCAGCATCCATTTTTTCTGCCACGCCTGGCCCTGTACTACCAGCATTCGTATCAGCAGCTTGCTTTCCGCAGAAAACAACATCTGCTCCTGTTTTCACAACCGCTGCTGCTAATAGGGACGAAATTTGATTGCTATCAAGTGCAGTCAAATCATCAACTTGGATATGCAATAATTCTGATGCACCGACTGCTGCTGCATCGGTCAGCATCTTTTTTGAGCGCTCAGGACCACATGTAATTGCTGTAATTGAACCACCAACGCCTAGTGCTGCTTCAAGGGCATATTCATCGAAAGGACTCATGGACCACTTTTTTACTGACCCTTCGTCAACACGACCGCCTGAAACGACAATCTTTGCATTAGTGTCTGGAACTTGCTTTAGAAGTACTGCGATATCTGCCATGTTGCATCACCTATGGTGATGCGTCCATCTGAAGTCCCTCTATGAACGATTCGCTAACGCAGTTGAGATTATCATTCGACCCAAGCGTAGTTGCGTGCCCCTTCTCGAACTCCTTCTTCTTCAACTTCAACTAAAGCGAATTCGCCTCTTGGATGAACAACTGAACCCTCGTGTGTGCCTTTGTGAAGTTCTTCATATGTCAGTTGATCAATAGCCATTCTTCCCGCCATTCTCTCAAACATATTCCACCGCGATACTACTTCGCGCCAACGGCTATCTACTAGACCCTCGAACACTTTTGCTTTGGCACCTGAACCATATCCACATAGACCAAAAAGTGTGTCTTCAATTTTCGAGTCGCCTTCGTAATCCGACTCAAATGTGGACATCATAGCGAGGAAAATAGAACCTGTATACTGGTTTCCAATTAGGCTACTTGCTCTCTGACCCTTTTCAATTCGTTCTGAATGGAATTCGCGATATGCGCGAGTTTTAGAAATTGCTCGCCGATACACATCCATCGCCTTTTCATGCTCAATAACACCTTCTGAAGTTTCATCAAAGTTATCTAAACTTGGAGGCAACCCAATTTCTGACTCGACATCGTCCCACGATTCGCTGGCACTTCTCTCATACGCGAAAACTGCAGGAAACATCCTCTTTGCTTGGAATGCATATGGGAGATGCATAATAATTCTAGACCAATCTTCTGTAAGTACTGTACCTCCATTCGGGTCCCATCGGCCATCATCTGCTGATTTCTGCCTGAAATCTCTGAATGCTTCACGTACTGCATCTTGGTAACATTGGTTGCTAAATTGTCCATCAAAAACAGGCTCATCTCTATGAACTTGTACTTTGTTCTCACCATGCTGGAATATGCCTAGGCGGCGGACTGTTGATTCAGGTAAGTGACGGACCATTCTGTCAACAAGTCCTTCTTTCAATGAAGCGCCAGTTTCGCGGGCAAGTTGCACTACATGAGATATTACTGATTTAATCGAAACATTACGCCGAGGTTTAAAGAAATCATGCACGGGTGACGTAGAGACTCCCCAGCGGTCAGGGATAACTAAGAGGCGTGGTTGATGACGAATTAAAAGTGCACCACCACCGGCACCTTGTGTATATTCTCCAGCTGATTCAAGGTCATATTTTGCATTGTCACTGAACACAACAATGCCAATTCGGTCACCTTTTTCTCCACCTCGAGCTACCCAATCAAGTGTATTATGTAAGGCATCAACAGCTCCAATACAAGCAAATGTCATGTCAACAACATCGCAATTTCGGAAGCAATCTTCACCAAACCTTGAGCCATAACGTTGGGTGAGCATGTCCAAGATGTATGTTGCAGTTGGTTTAGCCCCATCTAATGCACTTTCAGTGCCAAGATACATGCGACCTATTTTACTAGGATCAAGCCCATTTCTATCTATTAGCCGAGTCACTGCATTAGCACCCATAGTTGCAGTGTCTTCATGGAAATCTGGAATTGACATGGCTGAGAGACCCAGACCCTTGTTCAATTTACCATAGTCTTCACCACGCATTTCTGCAAAGTCCTTCATGTCCAAATATAGACGTGGGAAATGTATAGCAATATCATCGATACCTACGTCACTCATGAACCCAAACCCCCTACGAGGAATTTATCCGAATCCGTTTTACCTTTCAATGATGCCCTGTGAAAAATTCACACAGCATTAATCATTAATGCTTTCAAACAATCTCAATAAGCATAATTACAACAAATTAGTACTCAAATTCACCATCACATATTGGGCAAGCAAATATTCCCGAATCTGTGGCGTCAATAACCAAATCATCTTCACAATGTGGACACTCAACAACGACCTCATTCTTTGCTGACTTTGCAACTCGAACTAGTGGTTGTTGCATTGGTTCAACTTGTGTGTATTGAATAATCGCAGGTTGCTGAGCAGGAGATGAGACGAAAATGATTGCACCAGTGGTCATAGTGACTAAACCTGAAAGGCCAACCCCTGCTGCAAAAAAAAGCAAAAAAATACCCATCATGAATCTAAAACACTGATCGTCCGCCTCGTCCGAAGAGGCCTCGCCCTCGATTGGACCTGCAGTAGTCATACTAAGTCCGATTATACCCGTTATGATTGCGAATCCGAGCATCCCGATCCCAATATATGCGGTGGATTTAGCACCTTCTTGAGACATGAGTAAGCCTAGAATCAATTAGACATAGTATTAACGCCGGCCAAAATTCCAATATGACTATTCTGTGATTTTTGACATTGAATCAAGGGATTCGGAATTTGATGTGAAATGTTCTCGCAATTGGTCAAGGCTCGCAGATACTGCATCTGCAACAGCGAACTTTGCATCTAGGGGGTGAATATCTCCTGACTTCACCGCATCAACAAATCCTGAAAGTGAATCATAAGTGCTTGGATTACCATACTCAGGCTTTGGTGTGACTGTAATCGATCCCTGTTCTGGCAAAATCAAATGTTGGACTAATTCATAAATGGGGGAGTCTTCTTTCTCAACATCAAGGTACGCTTTCCTCATTTTTTTCCGCAACCGCTCAGGTTCATCATGGAGTAATATAGCCCCTGAAGGATCTGATTTAGACATCTTATGATCAAAGGATTCCATGCGGCCACCGGCTGTCCTCAATCCAGACAGTATTGGAGTATGGACGCAGGTTGCCTTTGCCCAATTCCAAGAATCTGCAACTTCTCGCATATACATGTGGGCTTTCCTTTGATCCATTCCACCTAATGCAATATCGATATTCATTTCGAAAATATCTGCTGCTTGCATTGCAGGGTAGAAGAATTTCGACAAATCACCGTCGCCTGAATCTTCATCACGACCCATGATGCTGAATGTTCTACGGACTCTAGAAAGGCTCATATTTTTCGAACAACGCAATACACGGGCCCAGTAATCTCCACTATTCATCAACTTGGATGCATAAACAAATTGTAATTTTCCTGGGCCTTCACCTTCTTCTGGGTGACCTAACAATGCTCGGAACACTTCTTCCATATATCGAGCAGTAATCTGGATTTTTTCCATATCCCCTCCGAACTTGTCATTTACCCAAGCATGCCAATCCGCCATGAAAATCAATACATTAACATCAGCATCCAACATTCTTTTGAGATTTAGAGCAATGATTTTCCAACCCACATGTGCTTTGCCACTTGGCTCAAAGCCAACATAGGCGCGAATAGTGTCACCACTTTGGATTCTTTTGGCGAGGTGATCCACACCTACTGTTTCTTGAGCCGCCCCGATGATGAGTTCCAATCGGTTCTTCTCTTCAGAAGAAAGATTTGCGAGGACTTCATCTTCGACCATATATTTCACATCAGGATTCTATCATCTTTTGCAGCTTTTTTGCTGTGCTTTCGGCCTTGGTATTATCTCCGGCATCAAGAAGTGCTTCGATTGTTCCAATCATTTCCTCTGCCATTGCCTTTTTCTCATCAGTTAGATTTGTTGAAAGACCCATGAAATGTCGTGCTTGGCTAATACCTGTCTTAGCCTTAGCCGCCTTCTTGGCGAATTCTTTCGCCTTATCGCCACGCTGTTTTGCATTATAGCCAGTTGCCTCATCTAGAAATGCTGACCATCTCTTTCGGCTATCCATTGCAACAGCCATAGCATTAGGGTCATCAAAGTCTGGTCTGTCATTTACAACGTCTACTATCAATTTCCCTAGTGCATTGTATTCCGCTTTGATACTTGACATAATTCCATGATTGCCTTCAAAGGCATCACCTGAACCATTTACCGTGTCAAAATGTTTCGTTGCTAGGCCACAAAGCCCACCTTCTTCTGCCAACTTCTTGGCCAATCCTCGCTTCACCTCAAAGGTCTCCATACACCCTCCGAGACAGAGCCTGTCGTTAAGGGTCGCGGCTGAACATAGTCGTTGAGAAGGGTGATACGAGGGATGTTCTTCGGCGGAGCAATGGCCACCAATTCAAGAATCGCTATTGTACTTAGTTTCTTGTTACTAATCCCATTACTTGCTACACCTGTCTCTGCAAAAGTCGCTGTAGAAATCGATGAACCTTTCTGGATTGAGGACTATGATTTGGGATTAATTGGGATGGGTGTTGGAGGATCTAGTGGACAAAAGGTCATTGTCGTTGGAGAAGATGGATTTTCTAGAGTCCTTGATGGAGTCAATCCACGAGATCAAATTACTCTCCCTGTAACTACTGATGAAGCATTGCGGACTGTAAGTTGGCACCCTCGAGGAAATACAGCTCTAATTGCTGGAGATGAGGGTGTTTTCATGCGTTATGCACAAGAAGATCACTCTCTAACAACTGCAGATAATGCCGGAATTTTAACTGGAATTGATATCCACGCGGTATCGTGGAATACCGCTGGAAGCCATGCATACCTTGGAGGGGAAGGTGGATGGATTTGGGCTTATCACGAAGGAGAAGGGGGTAATGCCATCTTTGAACCAATTTCTGATACGAAAAATAGCATCATCTCAGGAATTGATTGTCATCCTGAAATTAGCCTCTGCGTCGTGACAACTATTGATGATGGAATTGCGATTCTTGACTCACGCACAAATCATTCATTATATTGGATCGGAGGGGAAGGAAAAAGGTGGCATTCTGTAAGTTGTGCGGACCCACTCCAAGATACATGCATCGCTGTTGCAAGTGAGTTGACCATCGGCTTAATTGGAATCAATACAAATCAGCCAAAAAATTCCATTATTATGACGCGGGTTGTTTCCGATTCAACCGGGGAACTGACACATGTACACGCACGCGGCCCAGGCGAATCCCTCATTGTAATGACACCGTTTGAAGTCATTGCTTGGGACCACACAGACGATGAAGCATATGAATGGATTGAATATCAAGATGTTCTCAATGAAAGTAGTACTTTGGCTGGAGATTCATTGATTGGATCGTGGGGGACTATCGATAACGAGGATGTCGGTTTCTTGGTTACATCTCAAGGAGGAATTGTCCCCTTCCATCCATCTAAACTAAGCAATGAATGGACCGATACAATGGTATCTTACCTCGTTGGCGCCATGGTGATTATTGCTGTACCCGGAGTCATTCTTGGACTCATATTCATGAATAGCACAACGATGCAAAGTTGGTATTACAACCGAAGGGCTGCAAAAATCGAAGCGAAAGAAAATGCCAGAATTGCTGCAGAAAAGGCTGCTAAAAAAGAATTACGTGCTCGAAAAAACCGTTGACGCCCCCTTAGGGGGCGTGGCCAACGTTGAAAGGGGACTTAGTTGGCGCCACTGACATGTCATACGAGGCATTGGACTTCTACGACGTCGATGAACTATTAACTGATGAGGAGCGAATGCTTCGTGATATGGTCCGAGATTGGGTCGATGAGAGGGTACTCCCTCACATCGAACAACATTACTTGGATGGAACATTCCCTCGAGAGTGGATCGATGAACTCGGTGAAATGGGTGTTCTCGGGATGGTCATCCCTGAGGAATACGGATGTGCAGGGATGTCGTATACTGCTTATGGGGTCGTCTGCCGCGAACTAGAACGTGGTGATTCTGGGCTTCGGTCATTCTGCAGTGTCCAAGGTAGTCTCTCAATGCACCCCATTCACAAATTCGGTACTGAAGAACAGAAACACAAGTACCTTCCAAAGATGGCTACTGGAGAGTACATTGGTTGTTTTGGCCTTACAGAACCTGATTATGGATCAAACCCCGGTGGTATGATTACCAAGGCAGAAGATAGGGGCGATCATTATCTTCTCAATGGTGCAAAGATGTGGATTACAAATGGTACAATTTGTGACCTTGCAATTGTCTGGGCTAAACTTGATGGTAAAATCAAAGGCTTCATTGTAGAAAGCGGCGACGAAGGATTCACGGCCCCTGAGCAAAAAGGAAAACATAGCCTACGGGCTTCTGTAACAAGTGAATTAGTATTCCAAGATTGTAAAATTCCAAAGGACCGCATCTTGCCTGGAGCAGAAGGATTGTCGGGCCCATTCTCATGCCTCAACAGGGCACGATATGGGATTGCATGGGGTAGTATTGGTGCAGCACAAGCTTGCTTTGATGCTTCAAAAAAATACTCCTTAGAAAGAATTCAATTCAATCACCCTATCGCAGCATTCCAACTGATACAAATGAAACTCGCGACCATGTTAAGAGAAATAACAAAAGCTCAGTTACTCGCTTATCATCTTGGCCAAAAAGTCGACAATGGAGGGTGGATACCTGAATTCATTAGTCTAGCAAAGATGAACAATGTCGATATTGCTCTAGAAACAGCAAGAGTTGCGCGTGATATTCATGGTGCAAATGGAGTGACCAGTGAATATCCAATCATGCGCCATATGAACAATCTTGAATCCGTCAAAACATACGAAGGAACTCATGACATCCACAACCTAATCCTTGCACGCCATATTACTGGGATTCAATCCTTTACTAGAAACCTCAAGTGAGGCGCTTTGATGCGAGAGAAATTTCTCGATATTTGGCCCATTTGGAATTTCGCTTTGAGTAGGGAGTCACGCTTTGGTTTCCTTATGGCTGTCAGCGTCGTCCTTGTCCCTTCACTCTCAGTGTTCTATGGCCTCACGAATCGTCTCATGGAAGTAAATGGGAATACTGTCTGGGATCCTTCGTTCTACTTAGATCATCAAATTCCGTTCCTCGCTTGGACTATTGTGTTCTATCACACACTCTATATCGTATTCTACCCTCTACCTTGGATATCCATGCCCGATACTGAACGTTCACGTAAAGAAATGCTCATTTGTAGTCAAGCAATGTTTGTGACCAGTGTAATATCATGCACAATATTCGCCATTCTACCTGCAGAAGTGTATACTCGAACTGTGGCAATGGAGAGTATCGCTGCAAATCCAGGTTGGTACAACCCAATGTACGAATGGCTATGGAAATTAGACACGCCCTACAATGCATGGCCTAGTTTGCATGTTAGCACTGCTGCATTAATCACAATTTTCTCAATTCATTGGTGGAAAGAACGGCCGGTTTTGCAATGGTCAATTGGAATACTCTGGATCTTGATGTGTATCTCGATTCTGACTACAAAACAGCATTTTATCTGGGATCTTGTAACTGGTCTTCTCTTGACAGCAGGTATTTGGCGATGGCAAATTGTCCCAGGTCTTGAAAAAATAAAATACGCAAGCACTGAAGACGTAACATCATAAAGCACTGCAACTTTTTGATTTCATGGAAAATGGAAAAATGGCTGCAGCAGCACTAATTGTTGGTATTTTGGTTTTTGGATTATCGGTTGGCTTTATTGGAGGAATGGCGACAAAAGAGTCAAACAGTCCGAATAATGACTCAGATGAAGATATTCAAAATGATACGATTACACAACCCAATCTAGTACCCACGCTTTCAATGAATGATGTGAGTCACTCTTACACTTCTACTGCATTTACGGTCAATGGTGCGGTTGCAGATGAGAATCCATCAACAGTGACCATCAGTGTTGAAATGATTAATCCAACTGATGACACTGATCGACAAGGACCATGGACATTCTACAGTAATTCGCAAGGGATATGGAGTGGAGTTCTACCTATTACACAACCCTCAGAATGGGTATTGGTTGGCATCGCAACTGATGAAGATGGGTTGACCAGTGGTACAATTTACGCAACTGCAATAATGCCAAATCCTGCGGAGCCTGAAGCCGAACTGAAAATGACATTTGGCACCCCTGCAGAAGATAGTGCATGGGCTAGTATATTCGGCGATGTAGAACATTCATTCCCTAGTTCATGTGCGATTTCATATGAACCTCAAGGACAAGAAGCAATTATTGGAGAATTAATTGGTGAAAATTGGACTATATGGTTTGATTACAATGTTACAAATCATGCTGGTGACGTAATAGCAGATTGCGGTTTGTTTACAATGACTCGTGCTATTGTACAATATACAATTCCAGAATTATATCAAGAAACTCCAGATGCCGACATGGATGGTTTTGAAGACGATAATGATGATTGTGATAATACTCCTGCTGGCGAACCAGTTCACCCTGATGGGTGTAGTGATAGTGAACGCGATCAGGATGGAGATGGTGTTTCAGATGCAGATGATCAATGCCCTGGGCATGATGATAATGTCGATGTTGATGATGATGGAACTCCAGATGGTTGTGATTCATTGGTCGACTCCGATGGAGATACCATTTCAGATGACAATGATATGTGTCCCGGTTTTGATGACCTAGAAGATAATGACAATGACAACATTGCTGATGGTTGCGATGATGATGATGATAACGATGGAGTTGACGATAGCAATGATGCTTGTCCTAGTACACTTCCAGGGGTCGTTGTTGATTCAACTGGTTGTCCAGTAATTACTTGGGAACCTGAAGATTCCTGGCTTTGTCAAGATGGACAGGGGCCGTGGGTCATGGATTACAACAACCAAAACGGTGGAGTAAATTATGGTAATAACAAAGAAAATACCAACGGAGTAAGTTCTGCGGGAGGAGGAGGTTCGGGGCCTTGGTTCCAATGTCAATTATCAGTTTCAATCCAAAATGGTGAGATGGTTGTTGATAGTAATGGGATACCCAATCACGACTTCCTGTCCACAATGGGATGCTGCGCAGATGAAGTCAATCTAGAATGGCACATCACACTCAATCCAGTCAATGATACAAGTGGAGGACATTCTTCAACTGATTGTCCGGCAGCTAACGGTCGATGGGAATGTGCACCAGCTAGAGGTGCGGTTGCAGTTGCAGTCAATGGTGTCCCAATATTTGGTCCTGAAGAAGGACCTGGTGGCGATGCTGTAGCATTACACTTCGATTATTTTGACGAAAATAGACAACCCATTTTCCTAGGGTGGTGTACCAGCCATTCTGCAGGTAATAATTTCCACTATCACTATGATGCACAATGTCAGTTCTGGGATGCCGCCACAAATGAAGATATGAGTGATTATGAAATAGCCAAATTACAGAGTCAATATCACAGTCCAATCATTGGGTGGGCGTTTGATGGATACCCGATCTATGGCATGTATGGATATGATGACGATGGACAGAACATCCGTGCCATTACTTCATCATACACGGTTTCTGCATCTGATTCCCATGGCCCTGGATACAATGGAATTGATGATTGGTCATATGGCGAAGGTGTGGGCGATTTAGATGAGTGTAACGGTCGATTCGGTCCAACTCCAGAATATCCAGAAGGAATCTACCACTATGTCAGCACACCATTGTCTGGCTCTCCGACGATGGTGACTGATCAAAGTGGAAATGATGTAGCGATGATTGGATTCCCATACTTCCTACTCTGCTATCACGGGGTTGCTGATGTCGATGCACAACCATCGATTGGGCAAGGCGGCGGCGGTCCACCACCTGGTCAAACAACAGAAGGGTACGGTTTCATGCCCGAGAACATTGATTGGAAACCACCACAGGACGGATTTGGTACTACAGGGTGGGCTCAAATAGTGATTGAGTTAGGCCAAACAAGTCTGATATTGATTGCATTCCTTACTGTAATTCCAAAGTTGAAATCTACTACACTAACATCTTTATCTGTTGTTGAATGAGGGAATTTCATGGACCTAGATACACTTGATTTCATACGCATCGCTGTTGGCTCGGTTGTGCTGTTGTATGTGGCTAATTGTTTACTCAATCAGAAAGTTTGGATCCGTAAGACCTTTTCTTGGGGGGCGAAAGAAGAATATCCAAAGATATTCCTAATGAACATCATTGGTGGCACCATAGGTGGGATTCTTCTGATTACAATCCCCTTCATTTGGTGAGGCTTAATTGTAAACAAGTGGTAAGAAAGCATTCGCAGCCTTTTCACAAGCGTTGGCTACATCATCTAACCTTTGTAAAACTCGATACATGTGCATAGCTGCAAGAGGATGGTCATCTCCTTCACTAAACACATGGGTGGCAGCAAGAACTTCATCTTCATCCGCCTTGTGTTCAAGTAAATTGACTTCGCGAATAAGTTGGCGTAAGGCACCACCTTCCTTCTTTCCGAATCCTGATAGGGCCAAATTTTGTAGCATTTCAACTGTGTCTTCATATTTCGAAACTGTTGAAGATACTGTCTCAGCCATTACAAGCAAAAGTTTGCGTGCTTCTTCGTTCTCATACAATGGACGGAAAGATAGTTGCTCGGCAACATTTTGAGCATAATCTGCAATTCGATCCTGTCGAGTGACCATGTGAAGGAATGTAGTTTTGTTAACAGCTAAGCGTACACCTGTGCCAAGCATATCTCGAATTTCAGCTTTGATTTCATCTGCCACAAGTTCGGCATCTTGAGTGGCTTTTATTGATTCAGTAGCATCATTACCAGATACTGTATCATTGACTGCTTGAAGCATGTGATTTACTGTCTTTTCAACTGCAACTGCATGCTCATGGAATACTTTGAAGACTGACCTAGGTGTTCCAGATGTTGTATCTCCGTCCGGCATTTCAGACACTACAATAGGAACTGTTTCCTTCTCTTTCAACTCTGCTCTAGTCATGACATAAATGACTAATACAACAGATATCACTGATACAATGAGGACGTTAATCGGATTCTGAGCAAATAGGACAAAGAAAACAACTGCCCCTAAGCCCGCCACTGGGAGGCTAGCCACCCATGAAGCCGCAATCTTAGCGAATACACGGAAGTCAACTGCAGATGCTCCACCCGCTAGGCCTACACCTACGACGGCACCTACCAATGTATGAGTCGTTGAGATTGGTACTGCGAGGAAGGGCATGGAAAATATGAGAACTGTTGTGGCTGCTCCGAATTCTGCTGCAAAACCACGAGAAGGAGTGATATGGGTGATTTTCTTACCAATCGTATCCATTACCTTGTAGCCCCATGTCGCAACACCGACTGTGATTCCTGCACCACCAAGCAGCAAGAGTCCTATGGGGACTTCGGCACTGGCGGCCAAGGTCCCATCTTGGGCGATTTGGTAAATTGCAGCCATCGGTCCGATTGCGTTGGCGACATCATTGGCACCGTGAGCGAATGCAACATAGCAAGCGGTGATAATCTGTAACCAAACGAATACGCGCTCAACACCAGCATATCCATCTTCTTTGAATTCATAGCGTCTCAATACCAAATACATAGCAATGCTAGCAAAAGCTCCGATTGCCATTGCGACAAGGAAAGAATTCAATGGAATCCAAGCGCCATCAGACATTGGATTGAAAGTAGTACCTGCATCAGCAGGTAACCAATTTGCTTTGTTGATGACACCTTGGGAATCTAGATTCTTGTAGAAGCCCTTCAACGCTTTGAACTGTAATGCCAAGCCAAGAACGAAAAATGTAGGAAAAGCAAGTATTGGTGCCACCACCCTAGTACGATCAACTGGATTATCATGTTCCATTATCACTTTCTTAATGACCCAAAATGAAAGGAATGCGAGAATACCACCTAGAAGTGGCGAAGCCACCCAAGATAGAACAATCTCAAGCACCTTACCCCAGTTGACTGCAGATGGTTGGATCCACAATCCCATACCAATGACACCTCCTACGATTGAGTGAGTTGTCGAAACTGGTAAACCCCACTTGGTGGCCACGGTTAGCCAGATTGCAGCAGCAAGCAATGCGGCCATGAATCCAAACATCAGTTTGTCCGACAACTCCGCAGAGATTTCCTCATCACCAAAATCAAGGACACCTTTTCGAATCGTATCTGTGACGTGACTACCAAAGAGTACTGCACCAAGAAACTCAAAGACTGCTGCGACAATGATTGCGCGACGAAGAGTGAGAGCACCTGAACCAACACTAGTGCCCATTGCATTAGCAACGTCATTCGCGCCAATATTCCATGCCATGTAAGCAGCAATTAGAATCGCAAGGACAACAATCAGTGTAAACATGCCCTTCTCGCGCCGTTCACAGTATATTACAAGGAACCAATGTAATCTATATAGTTATATTTAGATTATATCAGCACCACCTATGGTCAAAGGCCCTGGTGAACTAGATGTCCGGAAATTACAGGTCACAGGGGGAGCCACCTATACACTCAGCCTGCCAAAGGAATGGGTGAAAATTAACGGCCTTGGGGCTAGAGATCCTATTCAAGTCGATTGGCGGCCTTCTGGAGCTCTTCGAATTACTGCATTAGAATCAGTTAGAGAAGTTCGGCGAATAGCAATTAGCACAAATCGAATCCCTGTCGATGCGATTCTAGATCATCTCATGGGAGCATATCTTGCAGGGACCGATCGTATCAATATTCATCACGAAGCAAATGAAGTTAGAGAAATTAAAAAAATTATTCGGGATTTTCAACGTTTCACACGTGGCTTTGAAGTTGAAGATGAATCTGATTCACAACATACTCTCATCTGTTTATTGAATGCTAGTGAGATGCCACTTCGAAGCAGTTTGAACCAAATGTTCCTGCGACTAAATTCAATCGTCCGTGACGTACTAGATGTTCTATGTGGTGGTGACATTCAACTTATTTCTGACTACGAGGAACGTGAACGTGAAATCGATAGTCAACATTTCCTAATTGAGCGCCAAGCAGGGATTATCCTTGACTCATACAAAGTTGCTGAATCACTAGGAATGACACGGCGGCAAGCTGTTGAACATGCGAATCTTGCGCGATGTCTTGAAAGAATGGCAGATCATGCATTCCAATTGGCAGATATGGCGACAAAATTTGGTGGTGTTCTTTCATTTAATTCGGAAAATTTACCACTCAATCAAATTCCGATTTGGCAAGAAGCAATCAGGGGTTTGATGATTAATATGCGAACTAAAGATGCGAGAGAAATTGAAACTGCCCGAAATGCACTAAAATCTGCCCAATTATCTCTCAAAGGACATGAGGAGGGTCTTTGGTCCGGTAAACGTGAAGCGAAAAAGGTGCTACTAGAAGACCATATTTCTGAATCCATACGCCGCATGTGTGCATACGCAAGAGACTTTGGAGAGACATTGCTCAACATGATTGCGCACGAAGAAACAATCACAACTCGAGAACAAGATTAGATGATTTTCGCCATCAAATCTGGTTGTGTGAGATATATTGTGAGCATGAAGCCTGCAAACATCATCATCCATGAACCAATTAATTTGATTGTTCCTGTGGCTCGTCGCAAGAAATCAATGGCAACTTGTCGACCTAGTCCTACAATGCCAGTCACTAGAATCATCAATACCAGAAGCCCAACCATTAAGGAACCCAACCCGTAGGTCACAGCCCCTGTACCAATTGTTGAAAGATATACTACGAATGGTAAAACGGCAGCCGCTGTGCAATCGACAGAAGCTGCAGCGTACCCAATCCCATACAAGTACATATTTCGCCGAGGTGTGAATCTCTCATCTGCTTCAGTAGTGGACCAACGATCTATCCATTTCTGAATGAAGCCCATCAAATGTGCTGTCCCACCCATTAGCATGAATGATCCTAAAACAAAGAGTAAGATTGCAATTCCTAGTGCCAAATAATGGACCAAACCACTACTTGCAAACGCTTTACCCATTGCCATTGCAATCAATCCAATGAATATGAAAAATGTCCACATCCCTAAGCCTGAAAGGGAACCAATTACAAATGAATTTGGCATCCTACCGCTTAATTTACCTGATTCAATTAACTCGTCCTCACGTGCACCAAGTGAAAGGTAGTAAGAAATGAAGCCTGGTAACACTGGGAAAGCACAGGGGGAGAAATAAACTAGAATTGAAAGCATGAGGCCGAGGAAAATAATTCCCATCATGCTAGTATCCTCTTCCGCTAGACCGAATTCCCTCAACTCTTCAATTTCATCTTGAGTACCATTGAGAGCAGTTTCTACTGCGGAATCAAATGATTTCCAATTATCCGTCGGCGTACCTGTACTCTCTTTAGCTACTATCCAACCCTCGTGGTCGATGACCATTACAACTGGTATTTGCCCAGTACCTTTTGGTGTAAAAAGACGCACTGGGTCTGCACGTTCATCTGTTGTTACATTGACAATAGCTGCAGTATCACTACCAAATCCTGTGGGATAGTGTGGAACATGATAAACACCATCACTTTCATTCAGATAAGATATACTCTCATAATACCAAGCACCGTAAGCGATGATAACTAATTCTCTCCCAGATTCATTGGCCTTTTCGTCCCAATATCCCATTTCATCCTCAAGATGCCCTTGTACATAGTGACAACTACCACAATCACGAGCCATCATGTCGAATATGACCACCTTTCCTCGATGCTCACTCAACTGAAACCAACCGGTTTCATTTGTGATATCTGATTCAACACCCGTTCGATTCAATGTTTCAAAAACTACATCGGGAACCTGTTCAGGTTCGCCGGCTTCGTTCAGTAGTGCTGTTGAAAAACCGAATACTGAAAGACCAGCCCAGGCAATAAAAGTGAACATTACGACTGAAATGCAAAAAGCAATCCAAGTTTGTTTTTCAGAGAATACTCCCACATCACAACCAGTACGCTGCTGAATGCGATATCGTAGGGAAGGTTTCCATTCTTCGACTACCGGTGCCCCTTCTTTATTCTCAACTATTGTTTCAACTAAATCTGGCTCTCCAGGATCTCCAACTGCGGTGAACATCCCTTCTTCAACGTCCTCAGAAATTTGGCTCACCATCTATTGGGGGGCAAAGGATACACTTCAACGTCGTGCTGATACACCCAGTGACACAATTCATTCATTTTCCAAAATAGAAGAGGTCCCAAAACGAAACATTTCTGGATGAATGAAACCTTCACCCAAAGCAATTCGGACTATGTCGAGATAGCCTTCGGCTTGACCTGATTCACGAATCCCACCTGAGAGTTTTAGCCCTCGTATCTTTCCACTGTTTTCATGACTCCATTCAGAAATTAATTCTGCAAGAGATCGTGCCACTAAAGGCGTACACCCTCCACGCCTACCTGTACATGTTTTGACGAAATCTGCACCGAACTCTATAGCCAACTTTGCCCCCAATTCAATGTAATATAAATCCAATTCTGGTGTTTCTAAAATGACTTTCAATATCTTACCTTCAGAAGCACGCCGTATTTGCGACAAATCAGTAGCAACCTTGTCACGATCACCTTCCATCAATGCATTGAAATCAATGACAATATCAATTTCATCTGCACCATCTTCAATCGCTTGTTTTACTTCACCAATTCTCTCATACAAGGGGCCATCACCATTAGGGAAACCACCAGCAGCACATGCAATGACTCCATCATAGAATTCTTTAGCTATCAATACGTGCTCAGGTAGGACACAAATAGCTGCGAAGTTGTGCGCATTCGCCTCTTCCAAAAAAGATTCAATGTCACCTTTTGGATCCAACATAGTGTAATCACACAACTCAACCAGACTTCGTGACACAATATCGGTGCAGCAGCACTGTAAGATAGTCCCTTTGGAAAGATGTTGACAATTTTGTCTGACGTCTTCGAGCCACAGCCATCAAAGACCGACGCGAGTCTCCTGTGGGCGTGAAAGCAGGTCGTGTTCACAATTTCGGGGCTGGCCCTGCTGTGTTACCAATAGAAGTTGTAGAAGAGGTTCAAATGGCTCTCCCAAACCTCATGGATTCAGGATTTGGGTTATGTGAAATTAGTCATCGGAGTGCAATATTTCAGGATGTTGTAGATAGTGCCATGGGCCGTGTTAGAAGAGTACTATCTGTACCTGATGATTACACCGTCCTTTTTCTCCAAGGAGGGGCATCACTGCAATTTTACATGACGGCATTGAATATTCTCAGAACCGGTGAAATGGCAGACTACATCATTACTGGAGGGTGGTCGAAAAAAGCACTTGCAGAAGCCAACCGTGTCGGCGATGCTCAAGCCTGCTGGGACGGGTCAAATAGTGGATTTAAATCAGTACCAAATAAAGGAGAATACGAATTACGTGAACAATCAATTTATCTCCACTATACATCGAATAATACACTCTATGGGACACAATTCCACGAACCTCCCTCATCAGGAGGGAAACCCCTAATTCTTGATGCAAGTTCAGATATTGCTGGTGTCCCAATCAATGTTTCTTCACATGATATTATCTACGCAGGTGCACAGAAAAACTTGGGACCAAGTGGGGTGACCCTGGTTATTCTTTCACCGTGGGCGATGTCTAGAGTGCAAGAGGGCATTCCTACGATGCTAGATTATTCTGTACATGCTTCCAAGGGATCACTATTCAATACACCAAACACATTTGGCATCTTTGTACTGGATTGTGTATTCAAATGGCTGGAAAAAAATGGTGGCCTAGATGGGGCTATATCCAGAAATCGTGCTAAATCTAATCTACTTTACAAGGAATTAGATCGATGTCAATTTTGGAAACCACATGCTGACATCGATTCCAGATCCGTGATGAATGTCACATGGAGACTCTCTAATCCAAAACTTGAACCTCTATTTTTGGAAGAAGCAAAAGTTGCAGGGTTGGGTGGACTGAAAGGACACCGTAGTGTTGGTGGAATCAGGGCAAGTTTGTACAATGGCTGTTCAATGGAAAGTGTACAGATACTCGTCAATTTCATGCAAGATTTCGAATCGCGCTATAATTGAGTGCGAGGGATGAAAGCAGAAAGACTGTTCGCGAGTTCATGGTGGTCGTCGGTATCGCAATGTTGCAAGGCGCCCGCCATGCTCATGTCAATGCGTTGGAAAATGCCGCAAATGAACTAGGGGTCAATATACAAATTGTCCAATTAAGAACAAAACTAGACTTTGATTCGAACCAAATAGATGCATTGATGCTACCAGGGGGGGAAAGTACTGTGATGCGATTAACTGGTAATAATGAGGCAAGTGAACTATTGCCTTCCATGTTTAACTGGTTGCGAGAAGACCCTGTAAGACCTGTACTCGCAACATGCGCAGGTGCAATTTTATTAGTAGACCCTCAAGATGGAGGTGAGGCCTTAATTGATGCTGAAATTGACCGTAATGCCTACGGTGGGCAAATAGATTCATTTGAAGCGTCGCTCGATTGTGGATTTCCTGGGATTTTCATTCGTGCACCGCGCTTTGGTGAAGTTCGTGATTCCATTGAATGTACACTCAATGGTGAAGTTGTTGGAGTTCGTAGGATAAATCGCATCGCCTTGACATTTCATCCTGAATTAAGTGATAACTCAAAATATCATCGGATGCTACTGGAGGCTTGTATATGATTGAATTACCATCTATCGACGAGGCTGAGGGTTGTATTCAATGTCAGATGGGGAGCAAACTGGTTCTGTTTATCACAGGTCACTGTCATTGGATGTGCGATTATTGTCCATTGTCAGAGAATCGACGTGAAATCGATTTCATGTATGCCAACGAACGACGAGTCGACATAGGTGATTGGGAAGCAGTTCTTGAAGAAGGGCGGGCAATGAATGCAACGGGGACCGGTATAACAGGAGGAGATCCCATGATGGCTGCTGAACGTAGTATCGAAGCTTGTCATGTTCTCAAAGAAGAGTTTGGGCCAAGTCATCATATCCACTTGTACACAAGTATCCCTTTCAAACCTGAAGTAGCTCAGCAATTGGCAGATGCTGGTCTAGACGAAATACGCTTTCATCTCTTAAATTTAGAATATGGACGATATGTGCAAACTATGCAAGCCTGCCGTGATGCAGGATTATTTGTAGGGATTGAAATTCCATGTGAGCCTGACCATGCAGAAAGGTTACATGAATTAATTGAGGAAATGCGAGGAGGACCTGCATTGTTCATGAACCTAAATGAATTGGAGATTACTGTAGGTAATTTTGAGAATATGGAAATTCGGGGATTCAATCTTTCAAGCGAGATTACCGCAGGAGCAGAAGGGTCTTCGGAACTTGCCAAAGAATTGCATTCTAAGATAACTCCAGAGCATGGCTTTATGATCAAATATTGCACTGCATCGTACAAAGACTCTGGTCAATTACGTAGAAGATTTCTACGCAGAGGGGAACATACAATTTCTCCACATGAACAACTTACTGAAGATGGTACAATCATATTTGGTAGTATCTGGTGTGAGCCAGAAGATTCAGATAATTGGATTGCGGAAATACAAGAACAAACGGCAATTCCAAAGCAATTCTTGTTCTACGATGCTTCAACAAATCGCTTGGAAATACCACTCCTATTGGCTGAAGAAATTGCCGGATTTATTGAAGCACCTGTTGCAATGGTAGAGATACACCCCACTCATGAACGCTTGGAAGTAGGCTTAGTGTGGTTGAATGATATTCGACCATGATAGATATTCGTCGGATTCAAGAACGGTAGCCCCCCCGCATGGACCAATGTCCGAGGAGGATGGCCCTGAAGAGGTCGCTGAAGAAATACCCACTGAGGATGAAGTGGTTGAACCTACAATTGAGGAAAAACTTGCTGAAGCGATAGAAAGGGCGGAAAAGGCGGAAGCAGAAATTGGATACAGGGACGCCGATTTGATTAATCTTCGAAAACGTCACTCCATGGAGCGAAGTGAGGCAATGAAATTCGCAGGCTTTAACTTATCATCACGTATTCTTCCAGTTTTGGATGGTCTAGACCGTGCACTTTTGGGAGCTGAAGATGGAGCATTCAAAGAGGGAATTCAGATGATTAGAGAGAATATGGTCGAGGCCCTTTCTGCTGAAGGAATTTCTTGCATTGAAGTAGAAGGTCTTTTTGACCCGAAAATTATGGAAGCAATCACAACAATGCCCGCTTCAGAAAATCATCCTGAAGGGACTGTAATTGACATTCTTGAAACCGGTTGGATGTACAAAGATCGTGTCCTTAGGCCTGCTCGAGTTGTAGTTGCCAAGGAGTGATTTTTTGCGAAGAGAATATTTTCTCATACCTCTCGCTATATGGCTAGTATCAATATTTCTAATACAGATTCTGGGGGCTATTTATGCACCAGATTCATCTGTAATTCCTGATGAATGCCCCAAAAATTCGGGTAATTGCGAGCGAGAATTATTATTTTACAGTGGGTCTCCGGAATCGGTTCACTCAGCAGCATTGGAATGGGTAGATGCACAAACGATGGCAAGTATAATTGATTCAAATAATACAGAATCACACACCGTTTTCAGAACAAGTTGGCTAATGTTTCCAGATGATTTCTACCTTACGTCTAAATGCACACAAAGTGGGACTTCATTACAAATTCATTCAGAATCTAGGCTGGGTCTATCTGATCTTGGAGTAAATAGCAATCGAATTGATGAATTAGTAGAATATCTAGATAATATCGAATTTGAACCACACATCTGCTCTAGTTAACCAACAGGTTCTCCGCCTGTACCCATATGGAACAAACGACGCTGCCAACCATTTTCGATGATTAGACGAGCAACTGGTTCTGGCATGTTCACTCCAAGAGCCGCAATAGCTGCTTCTTCTTCTACAACTGTAGATAGCATTTGCATGGTTGTCCTAATGCGCCATCCCTGCCAATCTTCCCTATTTACTAAATTACTCTCGATTACAAACCAGCCTGCTTCTCTATAGAGTGAAGATGTGGCCTCGTCGGTAGTCAATATTACACCCGCAGGGCCATGGAATTTCTCAGCATGACGAACATAATTAGGAGGATCTCCCAAATCGGGGACGTGGACTATTTCTGCATTTATTCCATCTAACCAAGTCGTAATCATTTGCTCTCGTTCTTCTGCACTCCAAGGGTTTTCCAAGGATTCCTCGGCTTGTGATGAACCAATGCAGATGCGCAAAGGCAGTTCAGAATCACCAACTCCCAAATAAGAAATTGCGGCATTGACCATTGCTGCGTGTCCATTATGAAATGGCTGAAAGCGACCCAATACAATCATTGCTTCTTCCAAATTCAAGCCTCCGGTAGCCCATTTTCAAGTATATATCCAAGATTCCATTTCCCTTGACCCCAACTTGTTGCTTCGGTCCAATCTCGCCCCACCATGAGATGTAATTCAGGTAAATTAGCACTTTGTAAAGTGCGATGTAGACGGTCTGATGACGTCTGGTGAGCTTCCATTGTTGGTAAAATCCTAGGGTCTTGTTTCGGATCCATAGTTTCACCCAAGTCCTCTCTTGTTCTAATCCATTGCATCACAACTGATTCGGTATATGTTTCAATATCAACACATTCTACCAAATTTGATGCTTCCAGCCATGTTTTATCCGAATATAAATCATCAATGTCTTCGATTTTTCGATTTAATAAAACATCGAGATAGAGCATCATTCGACCCTCCCAGCAACGAAATGATCCAGGACTTGCAAATTCAGACAATAACCTCAACCCTTCAGACGCATCTGCGAGAGTAATATTTGATTTGCAAAGGTCATTCAAAAACCCTGAATTAGTCCAAACAATCGATTGTTTTTCAAACCAATCGAGAAAATCGCCTTCGGCGTCGATATCAAATACACGCTCTAAAGTTTGTATTTCTTCAGGCCTCTTGACTCTCAATTCACCATTGGAAAGTGCCTCAGTTAATCGATTAGAAGGTATCGAACATAGACCACGAAAAATAGCCGTGTCGATGAGTCGAGCCACTAAATCAACAGAAGCCACGATACGTTGTAGTGACGACCATCCATCAATGCTCGCACCATCCAATATCAACTTAGGAGGCGTTGTAAAGCTGTGTAGCAAGCCGTCAATAGTCCGTATTAGCACATCGAATTGAAGAACCTAAGTCTGGCCCATAGGGCCGGGCGAGCCGTGAGGAGGTGGAATTATGGCGACAATCAAAGAGCAAATTGCTGAAATTCAAGCGGAAATCGATAAGACTCAAAAAAATAAAGCCACGATGCACCATATTGGTAAATTGAAGGCCAAGATTGCGGCTCTAAAAAGAAAAATTGAGGCGAGTCAGGCGCATGCAAGAAGTAGCGGGCCCGCATCTGGTTTCGAAGTGAAGAAATCTGGTGATGCAAGTGTTGCGCTTGTCGGTTTTCCATCTGTAGGTAAATCCACTTTAATTGCGCGATTGACGGGGCAAGATTCTGAAACCGGTGCTTATGCATTCACAACACTAACCTGTATCCCAGGGTTAATGGAACACCGGGGGGCGAAAATCCAGATTCTAGATTTGCCAGGGCTCATACCTGGAGCTGCTGAAGGAAAAGGTAGAGGCAAGGAGATTCTAGGAGTCATAAGATCTTGCGACATGGTTCTGTATGTTGTTGATCCATTCCAAGAATCTCATTTCAATGTCCTCCATCGTGAACTAGAAATTAGTGGGATGAGATTAAACGAGGAAAAACCACCCGTGTTTGTCAAAAGAACCGACAGAGGAGGAATTATCGTTCGCAGTACTTGTGAACAAACTCACCTCAATGAAGAAGAAGTTCAAGATATTGTTCGCTCATATGGAATTGTGAGTGGGCACGTAACTATGCGAATTGATACGACCGCTGATCACATTGTTGATGCGATGGCGGCGAACCGTATTTATTCGAAAGCAGTTGTAGTTGTGAACAAGATGGATATTGCAAGTAAGGAAGACCTTACTAGAACGACTGATATGCTTCCGGAAGGTTGGCCAGTGATGCCAATCTCCGCTTACACGGGCATGGGAGTGGAGAAAATGAAGGATTTCATTTATGACAATTTAGGATTCATGTCAATATATCTGAAACCCCAAGGTCAAGAAGCGGATTTGGTTGAGCCTTTGATTGTAAAAGATACTTCAACCGTCGAAGACGTGTGCAATACTCTCCACAGGGATTTTGTTCGGAATTTTAGATATGCTAGAGTGCTTGGACCCTCCGCTAAATTCGACTGGCAGCGAATAGGATTGGGTCATCGATTGAAAGATGGGGATTTGATTTCAATCATCATCAAACGCTGATGTTACTTAACATCTCTAAAGGAGATGTTGATAGGTACGAGTGCTATCCCAGTGCCCCGGGTGTGCAACATGGAGCGATATTATCCACGTGCTGGTTTGGCATGTGCCCTCTTTGCATTGGCCTTATGGTGTGTGTTCCTCTTCAATGGAGTATTGGGATTTTTCCCCTCGATAATATTTGCAGATGGAGGTATTGGTTCAAAATTTCATTTTTGGTTTTTCATTGAAGATCGGTTGCTAGGGGGGTCTGCAAACTCAGTTTGGTCGGAAGCGGGTGTTATGACTGGGCAGGAGTGGTTTATGCTCAGCCTAGCAATACCATTGAGTGGGGGGGCATTATTCTGTCTTCGGCACCGACCTGAGTTTGGGAATATCGATTCTGGTGACCTAATGAATGAACGTGAGCAATTGGAAATGTCGACCTCGTCATCAAACACTTCAGGCACTGGAAATGCAAACACTGCAGCTATTATCGATTCCGTGATTTCAAAAGAAGGCGCGGTTGATGAAAGCACTGTTGCCGCAGCACTTGGTGAGATGGGAGAAATGGCCGCTGCTTATGCTGCAGAGATGAAAGTGGATGAACTCGATGAATCGGAGGATCCTATCCTAGATAGTCGATTTACCACAGTTGTTGATGATGGAAATTCAATGGAAATTGCATCTGCGGCTGCCAGCGAAAAAACACCAATAATTCCAATTGTTGAAAATAACGTTCAATCAAAAATCATCTCTGAAGAAGAAATTGCAGATGATCCATTCGATGATTGGCCAGTAATTGAAACCGTTATCACAAGTAAGTCCAAAGATAAAGACGAGGGTGAGAAGGAGGTAGAAGATGCTGCGAAGAAAAGTGTATTACCTTCTTTATCTGAAATCACTGATAAAATCTCAGCAGGGTCAGTGAAAGCAGTAGAGGTGTCAACATCTGCTGTGCATAGTATGGCATCAATGGCAGCGAAGGTCAAAAACAAGATTGTCGGGTCATCGAGAAAGCCAAAGTCAACTGTGATGCCTGTACGACCTGAGAACCTTCCTCCAATGGCTGAATGGGATGAAAATGAGGGGGAATGGGTCCTTTTTGGGCGCCCAATTAGAATTGCTCCTAAAATCGAACCTGTGCAATCAAAGCCAGATTGGGTCACTGAATCTGAAGATTTTGAATCAGATATTATTCAAGAACAGTTGCCATTACTTCAGGCTAAACCAATATCTAATCAAACAAATAAGGGAACACCTGCGCCCGAAGAAAATTTGCAAAAGAGGAACGTTCCCAAAATTCCAAAATTGTTCTGAGACACGCTGAGGCGTTCCAATGGTAGATTCAATTGATTTCGAAGACTTGCTTGATGCACCAAGAATGCGTGTTTTCCGAGTATTTGGAGCTCATTTACGGATGCGTGCAAGGTTGCTTGCATCTCTATTTGTGTTCGGTTTGATTGTGGGTTATCCTCTTGCTGGAGAATTGATTGATTGGTTATTGGTTCAACCTAAACTAATTCCAGATGATGCATCAATAGTAACACTTCAACCACTTGAATTAGTACTATTGCGATTGCAACTTGCTGGGTACCTCTCAATTGGATTGGTAGTCGTCGCGTTAATTTTTGATGCTGCAAGATATGCAGGTAAAAATGAACATGTCTCTGAATTTCTATCTGAAGCCGAATTGCCAGAAATTCCCTCAGGGGCATTTTTCCGTGGTTTTATTGCAGTAATTAGTGCGATCACTTTGGCCATATTTGGATTAATTTATGCCTGGGAAATTCTAATTCCATTTTTACTTGAGTACTTGCAAGAAGATGCTTCTTCAGCCGGATTAGAAACTACTTGGCACCTCCAAGCCTGGATTGGATTTATCGCATCACTAGCACTTGGTAGTGCTTTAGCATTCCAAGTTCCATTAGCCGTCCTCGTTGTCCTTAGAGGGGGTTTAGTTGAGCGTCAACTGATGACAAAATACAGGAGGCATCTATGGTTTGCAAGTATAGTCATTGGAGCGATGTTGTCTCCCCCTGATCCTCTCTCATTAGCACTCATTGCAGCACCTATGATTGTGCTATTTGAAATCGCACTAATCATTGATTCGATTATTCCTCAGAAAGAGTAATTCCTCGGTTCCTTTCATCTTCTGCAGTTGCTACAGCGATCCCATCTTCAACATCAACCCAGCGCATCATCACAGTTCCTGCAATGATAAACATCGCCAAACTTGCGATGGCAACTCTACTATCGAATGTGACGGAAAGGATTGTGTAAACTGCTGGCCCAAAAAATGCCGAGACTTTGCCAAAGAATCCAAAGAATCCAAAGAATTCAGTGCTCCTTGTTTCAGGAACCATCTGTCCAAATAGGCTTCTTGCTAGACCCTGGCTACCACCCATCAAAACGCCTGCAAGGCAACCTAGAATCAGCCATTGCCAAAACACAGTCATACCCAACGGGGACCAGACATGCTCTCTAACAGTAACAGGGATGAAATCCAATTTCCCATCTCCAAGGTTGGTCGGATGATCGATGCCAACCATCGTTGAATTACTGAGGGTTCCACCAATCACCGAGACGCTATATCGTGTATCTTCATTGGCTGTAAGGAATGCAGTCATGTTTTCCAAATCAGCGGACCCATTGGTATCCTCTTCAAAGTGGTTGTTCTTACAATCATCACAAAATGGGAGTATGTGCTCCCAATCATCCTTGAAGTCTTGATCTTCATCCCCCATGCCAACCAATTCTAGATTCCGAACCGTGATGACATACGATTCATCGTCCCATTCAGCTTGGTAATCATATTCTTCGTGCTCTTCAAGTGAAAGCGGGGCGAAAGACATGGCTCCAACAATCATCACGCACCACATAACCAAAGAGAATGTGAGGGCCTTCTTTGTAGACCAACGTTCTGCAAGCCAAGTGAAGAAAAATGCAGCAGGGAAGGCTACGAACTGAATCACTACGATTGTCATTATCAAATCCGTCATCGTTAGTCCCAATACTGCGATACCAAAGGCTCCTGCAAGCGCTGTGACACTGTTGATCCCATCTATGAATAGGAAATATGCAAGCATATAGATGAATAATGTACGGAAATTTTTCCATTCTTTCAACGTATTCCAAACCTCACTAACCCCCAATTTTGTGGCATCCTTCAAGGTCAAATCTTCAACCTCATTCTCAATCTCTGGTTCAGCAACATAGGCAAAGGTGTACCAAGAGAATCCAAACCACCATACTCCTGAACTGGCAATACAGAATGGAACTACCCAGTCTCCTGTAACACCTAAAATAAGTCCCAGGTGGAATACCAAAAGCAAACCCCCACCCAAATAGCCATAGGCATAGGCCTTATTGGAAATTGAATCCATTTCATAATGTTCGCCTTGGTAAGGAAGTAATGCATTGTAGAATACGCCTGCTGCATTCAACCCAATATTCGCCATTAAGAACATGATAAAAATCCACATCCAACTGTAAGTTGTGCCAAATAATGGTGCGAAGGACAGTAAAAATACTGAACCTGCACCAAGCCAAGTCATCCATTTTAAAGCCTTCATTTTGATTTTCTTTCGGTCAGCGATCACACCAATCGATGGGCTAACTATAGCAACCGCCATCGTACCGAGTGCAACTGCAAGAGACCAAGCAGCATCGCTAGTCATCTCAACTCCAATGACTGTTCCCGTGAGTCCATTGGCTTCCAAGAAAAGATATGCAAACCAAGCGGGAAGTATTGCAACGGTCACACTGGTCTCAAAAGCTGATTTACCCCAATCATACATACAATACCCATGAATCGATTTTTTCTTGTTCATAGCAACATCGTGTGCCGAAAGATTTTCTTCCATTACTGTGGGCTAAAACTGGCACATGATTAGTCTTGGTGAAGGTGACGATTCAAAAACCGTATACTCTACCCATAGCATAATGGCGGAAGAATGGTCGAAGCCACCGGAGAATTCTCTGGCGGGGTTACGACACGCAATGAACCATATGGATGGAGTAGAATTTGATCTTAGATTGACCAAAGATGACGAATTAATTATTTTCCATGACAATCATATTTCAAAATCTCAACGTGAAGATATAGGAGGGAGAAAATGGGTAGAAGACCATGAAGCTGAGAGTTTACAGGCTCTAGGAGCACCACTCTTTTCAGAACTAATCGCTGATAATGAATTCAAAACAGCATGGTTGGAGAAGGGGAAAATTGCTTGCATTGAACTCAAAATGCCTCACCCTAATGCGAAGCATGCAGGTTCTGTCAACCCACGCAAAAGAGAGAGGCATGCTCGAAAAATGGCGAAAATGGTTGACTCTATGGTTGGTGAATTAAATCCCCCTCATAATTCAGTTGTATTGTATTCTTTCAAACGCCGATTCCGACACACTTGTGCACGCGCAGGAGTAAGGTGGCCTGTTGCTCAATTGCAACCAGCAATTCCAGAAATTGGTAATGATACAGTCAAACGAATTCTTACATTACCTTCTTTCATGTGGCTATCATTACCATTCCACCTCAAACATCAACAGAACGTTGGAGCACCGATGCTTCCTTGCGCATTAGAATATCTGGAAGGTTTCACTAGACATCTGACATTAGGTCGTACTGTAGGATTGAAAGGGTACACTGCAAGAAGACTTACGAGATTACGGCAAGGCTACCAAGCCTATGTATGGCCTGCTCCTTTAGAAGTTGAGCAATCTCTTCGTGATTTGGGATTAACTGGGTTATCTGATTACACATCACCTGAACTCTATACTCTACCAACAGGGGAGGCCCGGTGGACTCGATGGGCTAGCCAACCATTAGATGAGGAACAACAAAATCTGTTCAAAGTAGCAGAACCTGAGCACCATGAAGCACTAATTTCTGAAGCTGCTAGAGAAGTTTCTCCTTGGCGTGAACTAAGTGATTTAGAAAGGAGGAGTTTTCTTGCTAATTGGAGGAAAAAATGGCAATGGGATCGAGAAATCGATGAATTAGTTGAAGATTCAGGCGCCAATCGGATGCCTTGGGAAATAAGTCGATTACTAGGTCACCGAGGATCTGGAAAGAATAGCGACTCATTCTAAGCGGCGGACTGTAGGGTCTGCCGCGATGTATTTCGGCCGATAAATTGGTGTTCCGCGGCCACCCCGTGCATTTCTTTCGTCAAGAATTTGTGCTGAAATTCCTGCAACTCGAGCCCATCCAAAGAATGTAGTGTAATATTCGGGCTTATGGAATCCAACTGCATTTAGCAAAGTCCCGCTAGCAATGTCTACATTCGCATTCGGATTCGAGATTTTCGGATTTTCACCAAGAACACGGGGGGCAACTTCACGTAGTGTTTTGATAACTTTGAAATTATTATCATCAGGACATATTTCTTCACCCAATTTGAATTGAGCTGCAGCACGTGGATCCTCAGCTCGTAATACTGCATGGCCAAAACCATAGATTGGACGACGGGCTGCTAACTCCTGACGGACGAATGCCTCGACCTCTTTCTCATTGTCTGTTCCAATTCTTTGAACGAATTCAAGGCATGATTGATTTGCCCGTCCATGGAGTGGCCCTGAGAGGGCGTTCATTGCACTTGCCATGGAAGCATATAGACTGGCCCAGCCACTAGCAACAGCCTTCCCTGTGAATGTAGAAAGGTTTCCCCCTCCATGGTCCATATGGAGTACTAAGAAAACTCGTAATGCACGAATCATTTGATCTGCTTCAACTTCAGCCCCTAACAAATGCACAAAATTTTCAACCATACCTCGCTCAGGTTCACTAGCAACATCAGGGGCACCTCTACCACCACGTAGTCTGAAGATTGTAGCCATTAATTCAGGGGTTCGAGCAATCAGATTCAATCCATCTGCCCTAACATCACCTGTTGTCTCAGCAACCCCCAGAGCTTGAATACCAATAGATAGCCAATCCATTGGATGACCTGAACCCGGAGTTAAAGACTCTAGCACACGAAGAGCACCGGTAGGTAATCGCTCTGCACGCTGAGTTAATTCATGCCTGAAATCTTGGGATTCCTGGCGGTTTGGTAACCTCTTTTCATAAAGTAAAAAGATGATGTCTTCAGGATCCATGTCTGCCAAGTCTCCAACCGGGTATCCACAATAATGAACCCCTTTCTTTGGGTCAACGAAGGATGTGCGACAAGTACCAACAGGAATTCCTCTCATGCCAGTATTGAGGTGATCTTCGGTAACTTCAAAGATTACGTCCTTGCCATTTTCGTCACTCAAACTGAAGCCTCAAATATTCCGAATATGAGGGTTGGTATAAGTGCAAGGGTTATCCGCATTGTAGAGACAAGGTCAAAAATACCTGATTTTATTCATTGCTCAGGAAAATGACTTGGTTAAAACCCCCCTCACAGGTCCATGCGGAGGAGGGGGGACAAGGTGTGGTACCAACAAGGTGTACCATTCCTATGTCTGCCAGATTGTGGCAAATGCTGTAATCAACCTGGTGGCGTGGTATTTCTTGCCAGGCATGATGCGGCCAAACTTGCAACACATTTTTCGATGGAAGTAGAATCGTGGCTGGAACAAGATTGTAGAAGAAGTGCCGATGGTCGTTGGGTATTAAAATCAAAAGGTGAGGATGGAAGTTGTATTTATCTCAATGATGACAACCAATGCACAGTATATGACAGTAAACCAGATCAATGTTCTGCATTTCCATGGTGGAATGAAAATATGCGTTCTACTAGAGATTGGCACAAAACAATCCAATTATGCCCAGGATTGAGACATCCTGATGCCAAAAAAATCCCTTTGCCAGTAATCCAATCACATTTGGATGCTGATGCTGTGGCCGAGAAGGGTTTTCGTGTTTGGAAAAACAAAATCTAACTACTCTACAGAAATCGGCAATAAAACTCTCCTTTTAAGTGGGCGTAGTATTGCTTTCATTTCTCTTTGAGGCTTCTTTGGAACCAATACTTTTCGGGATACTGGTTGCAATAATTCACTAGGGTTGAAGTCTTCAACTTCAAGCCCCCTAACTCCAGTTGTTAAATCTCTTAATTTATCCAAATGCAATTCAATTGCTAGCATTCTATCAGCGAAGGATACCAATTCTGATTCACTAGCAGAACCAATCTGATCTGAAATCTCTGAAATTTCACTGGTCAATTCACGCAATTCAAATCGGTGCTCGTGAATTACATTTTCTAAACGACCAAGGGCATTATCAGTCAATGCCTCTAGATTTGAGCCTGCAAATAATTCCGGCTTTGAAGTCGCTGCTCTACTTCTAGCCTCAATCTCCTGTAAGTGGCCTCTTAATTGATCACCTGCAATTTTTTGTGCAGAATCATAAGAATTGGGTAACGATATTTGCGGGGGCTCGTAATCATCATTCCAATCTAAACCCTTACTAATAATCTCGGCTCGATAATCTGCCGGCTCCGGTAAAACAGTATCTAACACATCAGAGACAATTTTAGCCCCAATAGAATCAGAATCTAATACCGTTTCGATTTCATCATCACGCATCAATGGTTCATTTCCCGATAGCAATGAAATTATCTCAGCTGTACCTATCAATTCAGCACCAGATTCTATAGAAAGACAAACTGTTTCGAACTCTGCCTTGGCCCTACTCCATTCACCTCTACACCTTGATGCAATTATTTTCAACTGCGGATCTGTGAGAGATACGCCCCTTGAAAGGGAATTTTTCCTGAGAAAAAGAAGTACTGTTTCCTCGGATGGTTGTTTGATTTCTACGTGTACACCTGCCAAAATAGCCTGTCGAAGTCGCCCCACGGGAAGGCTATCTGAGGATAGTTTTCGAGAAGATGTCAGAACTACTTGAGCACCAATATCAATTGCCCAACCTACCAAATTTGCAAGTAAATCAGCACCTTTTGGTCTTCTGATGATTCTATCTGTATCATCGATAAGTAGAGTGCTTGCTCTCATCAATAAGTCATCCCAACCATCAGGTAACTCTTCGGCAGGAAATGTTTCTGATGTTATCAATCGAACATCTCGGTCAGGAATATTTGCTGCAAGAGAGTCCCCTATAGCCCAGAGCAAGTGACTTTTCCCCGAACTAGAAGGACCGGAAATGAGGAGAGGGTTCAACCTTTTACCTGGGTAATCAATAACTTCGTTAGCAGCTTGAGTGGCCACTCTATTCGATGGGCCACGCTGCCATTTACTGAAATTGGAATTCGGCCTTGGGGACAAAATTGGTGGCCAATAACCGGCATAATGTACTGAAGGTGACATCGGTTCAGTAATCTGAGGGCTGCCTAATTCTGCTTCAGTAAGTGGTTCTGGAGGCGAAATATGTCGTTGTTGATCAAGAACTTCTCTCCAAACTGGTCGGACACCGTCTCGATCTGTTGGAGAATCCTCGCCGACGACCCAGCGAGGTGTCCCCGGTGGTAATTCTGAAGGATCAACTTCCAATTCCAAAGGACTACTCTGGAGTATTCGAGATCGCATAGCTTCCATCCGAGAATGAACTGTTTCAGCATAATTTGTCTCATCGCCACTCAATATCGAAAGGCGGTCGAGAGGACCGGGGGCATCACTTGGTAAATCGTGACGTTCAATGAAGCGCTGTTCGGAACGCTTCTTTTCTCTAATTGAAATATGGTCAAACAACGTACTCTTTTGTTCATTTTTCCGATCATCATCGCCTCCAGAATGACCAAGGAATCTTCGACTCCTTTCCATTGCTTCACGGAAATTGGAGCGGTTATGGATACTCATTTTTCGGCCTCCTCTAAGGACATTAGTGCGTTCTCAGGATTAATCTCAAACATATCAATGATGTGTTTAGTTTCAATTCCTTTTTCGTCTAATAATTTAATCCTCTGCCAAATCGTTGATTCCTTATTGCCTCTTGCAGAAAAAGCATTCTCCATTGTGTGAATTCCAGATTTTTCTAAATCTGCTAACCTACCCGTCAAATGTAGTGTACGCTGAGCCTTACTACTTGCTTCCCTTACAGCATCGTTTGATGTTAAAGGTGGGGCTTGAATTTCTTGTTCAGAACCTGATGCCGCCCTAATTGCTGCATTCATACCAATTAATCGCATGTCAGGTTCATCTTCAACACCAAAATCATTGCTGATTAGGCGTACTCGATTTGAGGCTGAATCAAGTACATCGCGACGACTTATTGCATCACCTGGAATGTTAACAGCGGCTTCGACATCTGTGGCTTTTGAAGCAGCCAATGCTAGACCATCTCGGGACAATTTTGTTGAGTCTTCAAAGAGTAATTCTCCAACTTCTTGTTTTACTTTCCCTGAATCTGGGAGGGCTTTCCTAATTCGCTTAACACGGCGGACTCTGCGGGGAGAATTACCTCTGTGGTTCACCGTAGGTTTCCTTGGGCCTTTGACTTCAATTTCTATTGGCTTAATCTGTTCGGTTTCGACTGATTCTTTTTCAATTAATTCTGGAATTTCATCAACGATTTCAACAGAATCATCTGTACTGGTTTCAACGCCTCTATTTGCTGAAGGGGCTAATGCCCATTCAGGTAAATTGTCATCGTCTTCTTCAACGGTTCCACCATCCTCGAACGATGATGTAGCCTTTGTTGCAACATCTCCAAGTTCACTGTGCCTCTCTTCCCGCCAAGCCTCAACCAAACCACTAATGGAATATCGATTGACATCTTGGGATGGTAGCGGATCCGTAGATTCAGGTTGAATTAATTCGGATTCAATCGGGTCTGGTATTTCAATTGCAATCCAATCGTCTGAGCAAAACGGATGCCCCTCCAAGCGTGCAGGTCTCTCAGCCCAATGAATCACTCTCTCATTGTTTAGCACATCGATTTCACGCGACAGAATTGATCGCTGGCGAGAATCCCAAACATCTAGATCCGCTGGCATTAAAAGCAAATTTTCCGATGTGGTAAATGTATCAACCAATGAGCGAATGAAATCGAGAGTTCGGTTGAAACCGTGATACCCTGAAAGAAATTCAAGACCATCTAAAACGATACATGCTCGAGTATTTCCGAATAAGAAATCATTAATCTTACGACGTATTTCTTCGAGAGCAACGCTGAGAGTATTTTCCCCACTACCCTTTTCAGTTAACCATGCAGTCAAATCTACTGGAATCCCCATTTCCGATTCCAACCGATTGGTAGGTATTCTTGAAATCACCAAAAGTGGATGCCCTATAGACCCTAGGTGGGATGCAATCTGAATTGTTTCTGTTGGAGAAGGAGAGTCAATTAACGCCACCATGCCCGGCAATATTTCTGAACCTGGGTGGAATGGCAGAGGTGGTAAATTCGAATCTAGAATTTCCTCTACTTGTTCGTCTTGATCGGTCCAATCATCGAGTTTTTTCCATTGCCTCTTCTTGCGTTGTCTTTCTCGCCACCACAATTCAGACTCATCTGAATCAGCCCATTGAATGGATTCCCCTGCATCTAAATGGAGGCGTGCCAAGGGATGTAAATCTTCTATGATATCTAAATTAATATCTAAGTGACATGACAATTGGCTACCTTCCAACCTTGATGCTTCTTGAAATGCACCTAGCGCCGTATGCCCAATCATCAAAGTTCCATCTGATGTTTCAAACAGCACCATTGAAGGTGTCCCTTCACGAATGGTGATTTGCCCCACTGCACCTCCTAGTGCTCCTGCTTCACAACGAATGTAGCCCGTTTCGGAACGTTTCTGCATATCGACCAAAAGAAGTTCGAGAACACCAGCGCCACCACGTCGAGATTCCGTCAAATTGCCCCTAGGTAGTTCGACCATGCAGTCACCGACGCTACGCGTCGTCTACACACACCTCTTGAATCAACCGCCCCCCATAGGGGGCGGGGTGCTGTTTTTTGGAGAAGATGTTAGAAGCGGTATGATTGAGACGTAGAGGTGTCTCGGAGGTTCATGGCTGAAACCCCAAAGGGCACCCGGAAAATGTCCGACACTGAAGTGGGGGATTCATGGGTCGATTCTGCCCTGGTGTGGAAAAAAACATTTTATCAACTCTTAATTTTAGGTGTCGCATCGACAGCAACAAATTGGCTGACTCAAAGCACTACAATCTGGATATTCTATCTAGTCGCAACCATACTACTAATTTGGAAAACTACATCCCAAATATCAGAAAAAAAAGAGGTTTTAGAGATAATTTCCCTTAGTGAAGGGCATCCATGGCATGATTCAGAAGGAACAGGAAAAGCATCAGTATTTGTTTCAGACTCCAATTTGGAATGGGTCAAATTAAAGACAAATGTTAGAGTAATCGTAACAAAGGATCCCTTACTTCCAAGATGGATTCTAAGAGAAGAGGACATTGAGGGGGCAATTATTGCTCGGTGGGATCAAAAGCCGCATGAAAATTTCATACCATTACTAAATATGGCTCAAGCACTAGCAGATGCCCAAAACAGGAGTTTGGATTCAGAGGACCCTATTGAAGAAGCCAGAGCAAGAGAAGATGTCGGAGAAAGCTTACTTGAGCGCGAATGGGAAGATACCGAACCAGGTAGTACTAATTACAAACCGGGAGCGCTTTTACGTTCCTTCAAAAACAAAGATGAGGGCGAATGAAAATCAGTTGAATCGGTTTAAACTGACTTTTACCGACCCACAATATCATTAGAGGCCCGTTTTGGCTCACTTCAATGACATGGCGCGACCGACTTGGTGAGTTGCCTATCGAACAACGCAACCTCATAGAGGGTGGGGGATTGTCTCAAAGATTTTCCAAAATGCCACTTGGAATCACTCATCCCGCTTTAATTGGTGCATTTTATGGTATTCTAATCACATTGACACTACTATTGCCATTAGGTGAGAATAGTAATTGGCAGAAAAATTGGGTTAGAGATTGGGCATGGATTGGAGTTTGGATTATTCTTCTCAATGCAATCGTAAGTCACATTTCGCTCCTCGTTGCAGGTATTCTGCGTAGGCCCCCGGTTTCATTACCTCGATCAATTGTTTATCCTATGCCATTTTTGGGATTAATTTTATTCACAATTATTTTGATTACAGACCTGGAAAATAATTTGCCTGACCCACTAATTTTACCAGCACAATACTTTTCTTTGATGTTATTACTTATCCCTGGCCCAATTTACGTTCATATGACATGGGCTCCACGATGGAGATTATTGTGTAAACTTGAAGATAATCTTGATCCTTTCGAAGGTGAGATTTATACTCCAAAAAAGACTAAATTGGAAGATTTACAAAGTGATGCTGATTTTGATAGTGCAATAGAAAGCATAGAAAAAGAGCCCCCATTAATCAATCAAAATGAAGAAGAATGATTAGATTAGGCCGACCTTTCTACCTGCCAATTCATAACCGGATAAAATTGCATCTAATTGTGCTATTGATAATCCTGCAGACAATTGATTTCGAACTCTTGCTGCATCTCTAGCCACCATTGGGAACACAATCGCTCCAGCAACAATTCCTTCTGAACGAAGAGCTGATACCAATTCCTTCGCTGTTCGGCTTTCTCCACACATCACTGGTATGATTGGAGTTGTAGAATGACCCAAATCAAACCCTAGGCTTTCCATTTCAGCACGGAATCGATTAGTATTATCCCAAAGGCGCGCATGGTGCTCAGGTTCAGTCATTAGCACCTCTACCGCTGCCTTCTGAGCTGCTGCAACTCCTGGTGGCTGGCTGCCAGATAAAAGCCAAGATCTAGAATGATTCAACGCATGAGTCCTCATTTGTTCACTTCCAGCAACAATGCCTCCTTGGACGCCAAGGGCCTTCGAAAATGAACCGATTTCAAAATCAACTCGTCCTTGGAGTCCAAAATGATCTACGATCCCAGCACCTCCTTGCCCAAGCACGCCCTCTCCATGACAATCATCAACGAATATCATGGCGTTATGCTGTTCCGCTAATTCTGTGATTTCATCCAATGGGCAGATGTCTCCGTCCATAGAAAATACTCCATCTGTAATAATCAACTTTCTTTCAGCATCAGAATGTGATTTCAAAGCAATCTCGAGACCTGACATGTCATTATGAGGATATACTGCCCTCTGGGCCTTTGTCAGACGCACGCCATCAATGATTGAACCGTGATTTAATTCATCTGAAATTATGACGTCTTGTTTCCCCTGGACAAGCGTAGGTATCAAACCAACATTTGCGGTGTAACCTGCACTATAGATTAAACTCGCTTCAACACCTTTGAATTTGGCCACGGCTTTCTCAGCTGCAAGATGGATGTCCATTGTTCCCGAAATGGCCCTTACAGATCCACTTCCAGCGCCATACTTCTTAGTTGCTTTAACCATTGCATCCTTGACTTTAGGGTGGGTGGTTAAATTTAGATAATTATTTGCTGAAAGCATAATCATACGTTCCCCGTCAACAGTACATTCGGGTTCACTTGCACTTTCAAGGGTGGGCGGTTCCCAATTCAAACCACCTGCAACCAACTCTTTGTAGCGCTCAGCCATCCACTGATGTTCGCGTGCCATGCTACGCGACTGTTCAATTGGCTGTTGATGCTTACGCCAAGACATTCATGGCGGAAGGTGTCTAGGGCCACCTATGCGGAGTGTGCGAGTAACCGTTCTTGGTTCCGCCCAAGATGGTGGTTTTCCACAACCCGGATGTCAAAAAAAATGCTGTAATGTTGAGCCAAGTATGGAACTTCAAAGATTCCCCGTAGCCCTTGGAATCATGGGTTTAGATGGCACATTCCATTTAATTGAAGCGAGTCGAATGATGGAGAGGCAATTTAGGATATTGCAAGAAATTCTTGGAAAGTATCCCCCTGTACCGACTTCAATTAGCCTCACGCACACTCATTTGGGGCATATCGACGGATTAGGTTTACTTGGCAAAGAAGTGATGGGTGCAGAAGGGGTGATTGTTCATTGTAGCGAATCTGTCGCTAGATTAATCAGAATTACACCTGCGTATCAAGAATTGATTAATCAAGATGCAATCGTCGTTCAAGTGTGGAATCAGTCTGAATCCTTTGAACCATCTCCCAATTGTGGTTTTTCCATCAGGCCGATTCCTGTACCGCATCGCTCCGAATTAAGTGATAACCACGCGCTTATTATCGAGAGCCCTGGTTGCAACTTACTGTTTATGCCCGACCACGACAGTTGGTTAGACACCTTGAAATCCCGAACTATTAGGGAATGGCTGTCGGAATTAAATATCGATATTGCCTTAATCGATGGTACATTTTGGGACTCCAATGAACTCCCTAACCGCGATATGAAGAATATTCCACACCCCACTATACTAGATTCATTAGAACGACTGGGGCAAAGACAAAATTCTGATCCTGAAATTCTCTTTTTCCACTTAAATCACACAAATCCTCTTTGCAACCCAAATTCAAGGGAGAGCAAAGAATTACAATTATTAGGATGGGGTATTGCAAAAGAAGGGGATTCGTTCACCCTTGAACAGTTATGAGGTTTGACGTTCGCGGCCACGATATGCGCCTTTCCGGACACGTCAGCAGCGGACTAGGGAGAGCCCATATTTTCATGGCACAACCTCACTACCAAGACCAATTTCGCGCTGTTTTGGGCAATACTGCATGGCCTGGAACTTTGAATATCAAAGTCTCTGGCGATGATTTAGTCAAATATGTCGCTTTGAGGAGGCATTCTGGAATCGACACACCCGATCTAGAAGTTACAATTCATGACGATGTTGAAAATGTGAATCTTGACAACATTGAATCTATCCGGATTCGGGGGTTTCTTCGTGAAGGGAGATCATTTGGTGGGGCTACTTCTTTCACTTCCACAATTTCTAACAAAGGAGAAAATGAACGGTTACCTTGCTCTATTTTAATCCCAGATTTAACACGACATGTCGATGTTGTTGAAGTCATTGCTATCGAATTTCTTCGAGAGCATTTGAACCTAAAAGATGGTGACTTAGTGAATTTAGAAATTAATTGAGATACCCCAACCAAGATACCTGGTGCAAAGAGTCCTGTTCTCCACGAGCCTTCTTCGCCCAAAGACGATATTGGCGGCCTGATGGGATTTCTCCAGCTCCAATTGATTCTGGAATTGGACATTTTCCTGCTAAAGTTAGCTTTGGCGATTCTGGATGATTGAGCGCCCATAATGAAAGCCAATTTGAATCAGCCAATCCGAAATCAGCAGGATTATTTGGATTATCTATTGCTTTCTTGACTTTATTCTCATCAATTCTTCCCGTCGCAATTCGGTGAAGAGAGGAAGCAATTCTGCGAACTTGATTCCAAACAAACCCTGATCCTGTAATTTGAAAACCTAGAATATTACTCTTAGAATCCAACCATGGTTTACAAATGAATACTTCCTTTATTGTGCTACGACCCTCTTCAGGGCGGCAAAAGTTTCTGAAGTTTTGTTTACCAATGAAAATAGAGCACCAGCGATCAAGGTCTTCCAAGGAGACATCATTGGGCCAACCTTCCATGGCCTGCAATCGATAAAGGTAAGTTCTGCTAAACGCATCTCTTGGACGGAAATCGGAAGGAACTAATTCAACAGCCCAAACTCTAATTGAAAGAGGGATTCTGTCATTTATTGCACTTATTATCCCTGATTCACCAGCACTAAGCCATATTTTATTATCAATATCAAATGAACAAATATTCATTCTTGCATCTACTCCAGCGTCTGTTCTGCTTGACATAGTGATTGGGTTTGCTATACCATTTGCCCACTTTAACGAAGAAAGGGCAATTTGTAATTCACCTTGTACTGTCGAAACATTAGGTTGTATCTGACTACCCGAATAAGGCGCCCCCAAATACCCAACAGCGACGGCGATACGTACCGTCCCAGACATAGGTCAACATCACTCGCTGGACAATGTAGAAATGGCGTCTTCTGCTGAGTAACCCAAGCCTCCAACTGCCCAAATTAGAGCTTGTTTGAGCCAAGGTTGAATCATAGGTTGATCTCTACCTTGACCCACTCTTTCAATTGCATCAACAATTAATCTGCTGGCATCAAACAAGGTATCTTCAACAGGAATTTCCGCCAAATCTGCCATTTTCTCAAGACGTTGGTATTCTTTGATAGCCATAGGAATTCGGCCGCAATCAAGGCAGAAGTTTGCAAAACTAGCCACATACTCGATATTATCTTCATCTAATCGCATGGCTTTTTTGTACACCTGCATGATTTTCCCTGCTGGGACATCTTCTTCCATATCAATTGAAAGGCGCATGAATGCGGCTTCAGCCCAACCGTAATGCCCAATTGGGTTTTCTGGTTCTGCATCAATGAGAGTTTGGAAAACATCCATTGCACCCTTAAAGTCTCCACCTGACATTGCTTGAGCAGCCTTTAGCATAATCTCGTCTGACATAACCCAACGGGGTCGAATCGCCTCTATGAATGAAGCGGCGTAGATATATCTTCAAATCTCAGAGAGTAAATCATCTAAATCATTCAAATCTTCATCAGTCTCCTCAGAATTAGATCCGAGCATTTCTTGGATATTTTGCAACGCTTCTAACTGTGCATCGGCCTTAGAAACTGATGAATTTTTCCTCTGTAACTTGTTAATCAAATCGTATACTTCTTCCCATTGCCGGATGCCATAGAATGAGATATCAGGGGTGAATCGCTCAGTTTTTACTGTACGTTGATATGTGACAATAAAGAACAACTTCCGGAGGAATCCAAAGAACCCTTTACCTCCTGTAGAGCCGGGGACTCCAACTGCAATGCCAGTAGTCTCCGATGCAATATGGGATTGATCTCCAATGTTACAGTAAACCGTTGCATAACCGAAAATTGCACCAATGGGGGAACGGAGTTTGTGGACTGCAATAATGTCTTCATGCAAAATTCGGTGCCCATCGCGTTCGTATATGAAATTCTGAGTGTGAATTATTCTTTCACTTGTAACGGCATAAAGGAAACTCTTCTGATACCAGAATGTAATTGCCCACATCAAAACAGCCCATAAAATCCCAAAGAATGTGAAATTAAAATCGAATGGTATGTACTCTTTTTCTGTATCAAATGCCCAATGAATAAAATCATCGAGATGTAAGATGAATGGTGTAATTGAAACAATCAACAAATAGATTGTGACCCATTTTCCACTAGCTGAGTGGTTAATTGCACGGTTTATCCATGTGAAAAATAGCATGACAAAAGCAAATCCTGTGCCTCCTGCCCAACCACTAGCATGAACCAAGAAATAGAATATTTCCTGATACCATTCAGCATCATCGGGTGCTTCCGCCCACCCAAAAAATAGATGAATGCCCAAAATCAGTAAACCGATAAAATATATTGGTACAAACGCAAAGAAAGATGGTCTCCTTGTCAAAAGAATTTCTTCATCATCTTCAACACGCAATTTATTCCTCAACTTTTGGCTAGAATCATCAGAACCTGATTTTGTATTCTCATTTTCAACTTCGATTTCAGTGGATTTTTCACTCGATTCTAATACTTCAGATTGGAGATTTTCGGGTTCGCTGACTTCGTGTGATTCATCTTCATCCATGGGACTACCTCAAACCGCACTGGTGATGGGACGATGATGAATCTTTGTACGATATGTTTTGAGAATTACAAATTATATTCTAATGCAATAGACCCCAAGCATGTTCTGCATTACCGTGAATCCATTCAAAGTCATCATGCGTCCTTATTCCCTTTTCATCAAGAATGGTAATTTCTTCAACGTTAAGGGGATATTCATTGTAAGTTAAGTGACTGACTAATCCTGCCCTAGTCGGTTGATCGAAGGTCCAATGAGCCCTACTAACGGCTCGAACCTGGATGCCAATTTGAGTTCGACCATTCCAGAGCCTTATTTTGAAACGCGGGAGGTGGGTGCCGTGAGAGTCGAATTCACCATCCTCAGGCAATAGTAATTCAACTTCACATCTCTCAAATTTTTCACTACGTCCACGCTTTTCATCGTGTAATAATCCGGCCGTCCTAAGTGGTGCTCGAATGACATCTCGTAATTTCCATGCACGTTCATCTCTTGCAGTCATGGAAAATGAAGCATGAGGAATGAACCAATCAAGATATGTGCCGTCACTGAAATGTAAAAATCCCCAAAACCAAGGTACACTCGGGGCCTGTACTGTGACTTTTTGGAAGTAAGCAGTTCCTTGCACTGCCTCCTCGTCGACCAGTCCCTCGGCGGAACAAGCATGGAGGCGGATGATGTCATAGCCCATTCCTTTACCAAATACATTGTTTGAATAGGCTGCAGATGAGGCTGCTTCAGTCAACGGAGTAATTCTAAATTCAAACTTCTTTGGCGCCCCGTCTGCAATTGCATCACTTCCACCTTTACAATGAATCCAAAAATGGCTTCCATCATCTGAAAGACCCATTGAAAGGTCATCCTCAGTTACAGGAACTACTGCACCTGCCCCTGGAAATTCACCACTACCGGGCCACATTGGATGTTCTGAATCCAAAGCTGCAATTCGGGCCTCTCTAATCAGATAGGGTTCATACATTTCCTCGCCATCATACCACCATGCACAAACCATCCCCGGAAGAGTATGCCCTCCATCTTGATCTATGTGGAATCGACCTTCGGGCATCCAATCATAATCATTTACTCTGACTTTAGGGGCATCTTTAGTCGACCATAGCACCATTAATTGGCGACACTTATTGGGGTCATTCGGATCTGGAATGACAACAAGCCACCACCACCACCACCAGGATAGTCTTCGAAGAGGAGGGAGGACATTAAGCCTCCATAGTGATGATAAATCACCGCCGAATTTTTCAGGTGGTTTATGCATTTTGACCCCTCAATTCAATTCACGTCTCTTGAAAGAACGCTGTCCAATAAGAACGAAAACTGCGGTCAACAAAATCAATACAATAATAGAAAGTGCGAAATTTACTAATGGGTAAATAGTTGGAAATGGTGATAACCAAATTAACCAAAGTGGACCTTCTGCAGCCCATCCAAAAGCTTCCGCTTGTTGCTGTAAAAGTAATTGATCAGACCACACCAACCAACTTGTAGAATTGATAATCTCACACCCCCAAAATGACACTGACATAGTAGCCAAACCCATGTTTCTTGTGACTTCCATCATTGACAAAAATATCATCACGAATTCATAGAAAGCAAATAACAAGGAAACTATTACACCATATTTGGGCGTAATAATTCCAAAAGTAGCGAATATGGCAGCATAGGCAAGTACTGTAAGGCAAACTGCGATGAATACTCCAAACCAAATTCCGAGGTCTGAAAATCGATAGAATGATTCACCGGGCCCGAAAAATCCAGTCACCAAAGCCGTACAGAAAACAAGTACAAACAAGTAAGGCCATGCTAGGCCAATAAAGCCTAACAAACGATACATCAGAACTTCTGCCCTGGCTATTGGCTTGCCAACCAAATAATGTAGAGTCCCTTCTTCTTGTTCATCTCGAATCAAACCTGTTGCCAAAAATAATGGTATGAAAATAGCCATTATGAAAAGATACCCGAACTTTCCAAACCCAAGTAAGAATGCTCGATGAACTCCTTCCTTTAGGAATTCACTATCATCCGGATCTTCATCTACGTTAGTATCTCTCTTTATGTCAACTAATTCACCATTTTCCCACACATAAAGTACGTTGCATTCGATTCCATCCCCATTTTTATCTCGTTCCCATGGATCATCTAGGCTCAAACAATCCCCATCGTCATCAAAACCTTGGTTAGGTTCTTCTGAACCATCCCAGTCAATTTTATCTTCATCAATCCAATCTGATTCTAAATCTGGTTCAACATAGAACCCTGAATCATATTCACCAAAACTAAATCCATTCCATTGGGATTCAGGAGTAAAAGTTCCATTACCACTAATATATCTTCCAATTGTTCTAATTGTATTATTATCAACCCAGCAGCCACCAGCCCAATATTCATTGTTTCCAAGCTGAGGTTCATTACCTATGCAATCGGGTAAATCGTTGACATATATGTGGTGCCACCATATACCCCATCGATTGCGCTGTTGGTCTGATTGATTCTGGCCCTCGGGAATTGAATTATTCAACCAATCGAAAGTGAATTCTCCCCTTCCACTAAAGGTTCCATTCCCGGAAAAAGAATCAGTATACCAATTACCATCATCAATGAATTCAGGGCTGCCTGGGTAATCCATATACCAATTAGGGTCTGTTCCAAATGCTTTTTCCTGCCCTGTCGGATACCCATCGCCATCATAGTCTTCTGAATCTTCGTCCTGATCTATACCCTCGAACCCCTGGGCCATTGCTTCAATGTAGAATAAAAGTACCAAGGTTATCAAAAGAAAGCCAACAAATCCTACAACCCAAGTTGAGCGCTTTTTCCGGTATTGCCGCATGGTGAATTCTGCAATTGCAGTGGCTTTGCGGTCTAATTTTGTCCAGACTGTTTCAGCTAAACTCTTCACTCTATCACTTGGGGGTGATTTATTTTGTGTGGTAGGTAGAAGTGGGGGGTCGTTTGGAGGTAATTGGGAATCAATCATGCTCGACCCTCCATCAAATATCCAAGTAAAGACTCAAGGTTGTCATCAGGGTTCTCAATCGATGTAACCACTGCACCAGATTGAACGATAATAGATGGTAAATCCTCATGAACTCCTGACAGATTATTTGTTTCAATAATCAATTCTTCAGGATTAGGGAAGCGCACACCGTAGACGTGAGGGTGGGGCAAGAATTCTTGACCGAGTTCACGAGGGCTGGGGGTGCGTAGAAGAATTCGATGTGGAACGTGATCAAGTAATTCCCGAATAGCGTGAAGATTACCCAACGCCAATAATCTACCATTATGCAAAATCACAATTTGTTCAGTGATGCGCTCAATTTCTGATAAAATATGTGATGTTACAAGAACCGTTTTCCCCATCGCCCCAAGTTCTCGGATGACATTCATTATTGTGGTCCGGGCTAGAGGATCACAACCCTGCAATGGTTCATCTAAGATGATTAAATCAGGGTCATTCACCAATGCATGAGCGATTTTAACTCGCTGGCGCATTCCCTTGCTGTATTTTCCAATCTCCTTATTAGAAACGTCAGTTAATCCGACGAAATCCAATACGTGTTTTGCCCTTTCTTTAGCTTCGCCTCTAGTCATCCCATACAGACGTGCTAAAGTAGTTACAAAATCAAGACCTGTCATCCAATCATACATTTTCTCAGATTCAGAAACATAGCCTAACCGATGATATGGCGCCGGATTCTTGAATGGATCTGTCCCAAATAACCGAATTTGTCCTTGACTTGGTCGAAGCCTACCGACAATTATCTTGAGCAATGTTGACTTGCCTGCACCATTCATGCCCAAAACCCCTGTCACTCCACCACTAATGGCCAAACTGACATCATTCAATCCAATTACCTGACCGTACCATTTGGACACATGATCAAGCATCACTGCTGGAGCATCCGGAATTGCATTCCAATTTTGAGTTTCGCCTTGCTCACCAATTTGATTCAAATCAGGCATCATTCGCGAGTCACCTCCAAAGAATTCACTCGGCTGATTAGAATGTATAGGGAAATTACATTCATGACTAATAGGGCAACAAATGACCAAGCGACTGGGAATTTGTAGGTCGTATTTAATTCCATCATCCATTGACCAACATGGGCCAAATTATCGTGCGGTGATAGTAAATAGAGCGTGTCTCTTTCAAACAATAAATTGATGAAAAACGCTAATATTTTAGTTCCAAAAACTATTCCAATAAATGCAACAGCAGGGAAAAATTTACCCTTACTAATACTGGATAATGCTAACCCTATACTCGTGTAAGTTAATACTAACATTAAGGCAGCAACTAGTCCTCCAAAGAAATATGGGAAAGTGTCGAGAAGGTAACCCCAACCCTCGTTGTTCAGAATAATTGCAGCCGCATAATACGCACAATATGAGAATACAATAATCATAGAAAGCACTAGAGCCGCTGAAATATATTTCATCAAGGTATAATCAGTTCTAGTCACAGGTCTTGAGAAATATATCGCTGAAGTTCCATGTTGACGATCTTCAGAAATTAAACCTCCTACTATCAACGCAGTAACAAGAGGCCAACAACATATGTTGTGGAAGGTACCAAGGACATGACCCCAAAGAGTTGCTCTGGTAATACCGAATATTCTCATCAAATCATCAGAACCAGACATCACCCCTAAGAATGTAGTGAAAATGGGGATTAAGGAGCCCATCACAACAGCAACAATGACTAGTTTTGTGTAAGTTGGCCATGGCCTATGTCCTTTGGTAAAAATACCGTAAATATGGTGCCTTAAAATTGTCCAATTACGTACCCAGCGTGAATTTAATTTACCTCTCCATGGGCGGTAAACTTGGTGAAATATTGTTCCTGAATCAATAGTTCCGGTTTTCGCGACAATCGCAGCACTATCTCCGTCGCCATCTCCCGAACCATATGCTGCTTCCATGCGAGATTTACCAGTAACTTGGAGGCCTGATTGCCCAAGAAATTCCGCTTCTTTTTGCAAAGAATTAGGAGTGGAAGGAGCTGGCATTTGCGGTAAATCAGCTTCATCGCTCATGCAACACGCCTCCCCTGCAATGCGGCAGCATCCATTGCTGGTGTCTTCGATGCCAATAAATCAGAACTGGATTTTACTGAGTATCCAAGTCTATCCATAATTACCAAAAATAAATCTTCCAAACTTGGTTCGTAATCTTCCATCTTACGGACTTGTACATTAGTAGCAGCAGCAGCCTCCAATATTCCTCCATAAGTGGATTCGTCTTCTCTTGTAATGCGCATCACTCGACCTGTGCGACGCACATTGAGGCCATTATCTACTAGTTTTTGCTCCATCTTAGAAGCGCCCCCCCACACAGATATTTCGATCTCTCGATCAATGGCCTTGAGGTCCTCAATTCTTCCTTGTGCAATCACCTGACCTTTGTGTATCATTACTATTCTATCACAGATTCTTTCGACATCATCCATCAAGTGACTACTCATTAAGATTGAGCGCCCACCTTGCTTTACAACTTGGAACAATGTATCGAGCATGAATCCGCGGGCTGTTGCATCCAAACCATTTGTTGGTTCATCACAGATAAGCAAATCAGGATCGTGGACTAATGAACACGCTAATTTTGTAGCCTGTTCCATTCCTGTGCTAAAGGTGCCTACAGTTCTATATCGTTGATCTTTTAATCCAACATATTCCATAGTCTCATGAGCACGTTGCAATGCTGCTTCAGGATGCATTCCAATTAGTTCCCCTGCATATCGAACCTGATGAATAGCTTCCATTTCAGGGATTAAACAATCATATTCAGGCATGTAACCAATTCTTTGACGGATTAATTGACCTTCTGTGGCAATATCATGACCTAGGACCTTACCACCTCCGCTAGTAAGCGAAATTAGACCTAGAATCGTTTTGATTAGAGTGGATTTCCCAGCGCCATTCGGTCCTAACAATCCAGTTGCACCTTCCTTAATTGAGAGGTTTACTTCATCCAGTGCAACATGTTCTCCATACTTTTTGATTAGATTATTAGTTTCAATAATCCATTCATTGCTCAATGATTCACCTCCTCGATTCTTTGAACCTAACAATTACCTAATTCATGATGAACTCTATCAACAATCCGATTGAGGGTTTGGAAACTATTACTCTCCAATTCCGTCGCGAATCTTTATTGCTATACCTTTACGGAATCGCTTAGTTTCTTCTGCTGTGCATTGGGCAACCCCGTGTCCAATGAATTCGCCCTCACCGTTTTCTACCAAACAAGGTAATCCTGGTGTTAATTGTCCTTTTACTTCATCGATAAATCCATGCATCACATTACGGCCTTGGCGGGTAAATGGAACTGAATCATCGATTACAACAACAGTTGGAATTTGGGTGCCATGAAGTAAGCGTGCTCCTGCGAGAGTCAAACTCAAACCACCATCTGTCAAGCGTGGTGAAAGAATATGGATCCCATCCTTCGTGATGATATTCTTGACCCTCTTAGTTTTGCTATAAACAAACTTACAGCCAGACATAATATCTCTTGCCACTTCACAATTTAAATCTAAAAAGTATTTCATTTTCACAACTGCTGTTTCACGATCAATTGATGTACGAACAATTGTTGAGTCGCCTTTTACTCCATCTCCAAATATCGACTCGATTTTACTTATTTGAAGCGGTTTTTCATCTCCGATTTTTAATCGGACAATATTCTTTTTTTCTCCACATAATGCTTCCAAATCAAATTCTAAATCTTCATTGTTCATTCTTTCCCAAATTGATTTAGGGCCATTAATGTGAGCCCATGGGCTAACATCTTCCATTGAATATGGAATTAAACCAAGAGGGGTTTCGATTAAGATAGCAACATTCGGCCAACGCCGATGAATTGTTTGTACAATACCACCAATTCGTTCTCGCCAAGGGCCCGGGGATCCACCAAAAATAATTGCTCCTTCGCATTCAATTTGACAATTATTCAAAAGGCGTCCGAGAGAAGCAATTGATGGTGGTTGAGACCCTATATCTTGACTCATCAAGACCCCTCGTTGACGAAGGGGATTTGTTGTATCAATCAACCCCAAGGGCAGATTTTGGTACAAATATTCGGTTGCTTCCCTCAAAGAAGGATTTGTGTGGCTGCGCTCCTCAACCAATCTCCATATTGTTCCATCTCTAATTGCCTGCCTACATCTTGCAAGTTCACTAGCAGTAATCTCAAGATTATGTCTCGCAATTAATTCACAACGAGCTTGGTCCCCCAATGCCCTTACAGAATTAGGTGTGTATCCAGAAAGCGCCTCAGTTGAGGCTGGAAATTCATTCAAATCATCCAACTTCACAGTACCCCATGGCATTAGTAAACGGTCATCACGCGCAAAGAGCGCATATGCCGCTGAATCAAATAAATCAGCACCTAATGCCACACAAATAGGGAATAGGTGGGGGTGTCCACAGCCAAACATGTGAACTGGTCTTTCCCAAGGGATATGTTTCCTACAAGCCAGTAGAATTTCTACCAATTCACGATACCTTTGACGTTCCATCAAAGGCACAATACCTCCAATAGGGTGTACTGAAAAATCCATTTCACCCATTTCTTCGGCACTCTTTATTCTCAAATCTGCAAATACTCCGCCTTGAATTGGGCCATTCAATAATGTTTTTTTTGCCGCATCCAAAGACTGAGGCCCCCTGGATACAGTTTCCATTACTGCTGCTTCAATTTCTTCACGAGACATGCTTGGTGTTCCAAATACATCGAGCATGGTTGCGATGTCAACTCCGATTTCACGTTGAAATTCAACAATTTCTTCTACCCCAACTTCAACGTCGCCATACACATAGTTCTGAAATGTACCAGAATCTGTCATGATTACCCCCGGATAATCAAGAAGTTTGTGAACTCCATCATTAAGAGCCGTTGATTTTAATGATTCATGTTTCCAAATGACATAAGAATTTGTAATAATAGCCTCAAAACCATATTTTTCCCACATTTCACGTGGTTCAACTGTTCTGATATTTGGATTAATGACCGGCAATAATGCTGGAGTATTCATCACATGTGTCGAAGTATGTAATCGACCTAAGCGTGCCCATCCATCCCGAGTGGTCACCTCAAATTTCCCACTATCGCCTTCTCGACAAGGATTCACAGCCCGGGCCATACTATCTGCCCTGAATAGGATGGCTTTCATTTCATCGGCAGACCACATTGGTCAACAACTAAACAATTTATCTTATGTGCGACAATTGTGCGAAACAAAAAAATGGTTTTTTTATTGACGCTTTTCTTATTATCGCCTGCACTTTTCGGTGGTCTGAAATGGGATCGAGACACCATTCCTGCAACACTTTCGAATCCTGCAAGTTCATCAATAATAGCAGCATGCAATGATGGAGAAATACCTGTAAAAGAGGTTTTTCACTCCAATGACGCTTGGATTCCGAGCACATCGGTTGGCTGTGCACCCAAATCTAATGGTACTGTTGTTTTGACTTTAGATGACCAATCTCACCTTCCAACATGGTGGACATATCGAAGCCAAATTATTGATTCAGGAATGAAATTAACAATGTTTTTGGACAGGTCATATCACCTAAATGAAACAGAATGGTATTGGTTGGAAACGTTCTATGCTGATGGACACGAAATTGGTATCCATGGCAAGGATCACCTTGACATAACAAAATTCATCGAAGAAGATGGTACCATACAAGAATATATTGATACCCAAATAATACCCGAAATAGAGGCTTTCAATTCTCATGGAATTTACCCCACTGCTTTTTCCTACCCGCATGGATTGAGAAATTCAAAAACTGATTCAGCGCTACTTGGATACTTCAACATATTACGTGCTACAAATCAGCAAATTACTAACGATCATTTGCCCATGATTATACCCGAATATTCGAATAAAGTTATCACTGCTGCTTCAATGGATAGAGAATTTGACTCTCGTAATTATATTGAAGGGCTGATTCAAGATGCTGCCAATTCTGGAATGGCTGTGGCCACTTATGGGCACCGCTTAGATCCAAACGAAAATAAATACCATACGACTGAACCAGAAGATTTGTTTGCTTTTGCAAATCTTGCAAAGTCACTTGGAATGCGATTCGGAACCATCAGTGATTTAGCTAGACCTGCACATAAAAATGGCCTAGAAAACATGTATCAATATATGCGTAATGGAGATTTACAAATCGCCAATAGAATGCTTGAAAATTGCTGGACTTTGCCACGATTTGACGAAGTCTGCCTGGATGGAGAATACCCCTCATGGCATGAGGACCCCTTCAATGAAAATTACTGGCGCTTTGTATTTTACAGCCTACGGCCATTATCCCATTTACTGTATGCATGGGAAACAACTGGGAATTTGTCTTACAAAAATCACATGTTGGAAATAATACGTACATTTTCCGATGCTGATGAAGAAAGCCCATGGATTTATGACCATCATGCGGATAAACATGGAGCCGCTTTTAGGGCGATGATTCTCACTCAAATACGATGGGTGCTTGATCATGATTCAGCACTTAATTTGGAAGAAATTGCGCTTATCGAATCCTTGATGGTAAAAACTGGGACCTATCTGATGCATCCAAGTAATTTTGAATCGGGATATAATCATGGTTTTAATCAGGCCGCTGGACTATTAGTATTATCAACAAACCACCCATGGCTTCAAGATAGTTTAATCTGGGATCAAACTGCTAGAATACGGCTTAAAATGATGATGGAAGATGCTATCGATTCAGATGGCGTCATGATTGAAAGTAGCCCATATTATCACAACTATATCCTAATCAAAATAGGAGATATAATTCGCTGGAGTGATGAAAATGATATTGTTATGCCAGATGTTGTTTCTGAAATGTTTCCTCTAATGCTTGATTATGCAACTGATGTTGCCTATCCAGATATGGGTTTGCCTTTGATTGGAGCAAGCATACCAAGCCTAGGAATAAATTCAAACTCATTTGGCTCATTCGAAAATTTACATGATAGATTGGCTTGGATTAGAACAAATGGGGTTAATGGAACACCTGGTGTTGAAGAATTTCTGTTCCACACAGCGTTCTATCCAGAATCGGGGCATGGGATTTTGAGATCTTCTTGGTCTACTGAAATAAATGATGTGAGTCACGTAGTCATTGATGCTGGTCCGTATCGAACTAGCCATTCCGATTATGATCACTTTGGAATGACTTGGTTCTATGGCCAAGAAATACTTGTTGACCCTGGTCTTTATAGTTATGAAATTAGTGAAAAAAGGGATTATTTCCATGGCACATCTGCTCACAACGTCATACTTGTAGATGGAGATGATCAGCCTGAAGAATATGAAATTGGTCAAACTTCTATCTTTGAAGAAAACGGATGGGGAGGAATTGTTTCAACAATACATATCGATGATTGGTATTGGACCCGATCGGTGATAAGTATAGGCAACAATACAGTTCTAGTTTACGATGAAGTCGAGTCTACTTCAAATCATGAATTCGATATCCTTTGGCACATGGCACCAGATCTTATAGCGACAAAATACAATTCAGGGTTTTCCATTCAGAATGAGCAAGAGCAAATTGCACAACTTCAAACTATTTCTTCTAGAGTATTAGAGGAAGAAATTATACAAGGTCAAACCGAACCTTTGCAAGGATGGGTTGCAGATGGTTACGAATCAATGATACCCGCCCCTGTAATCCGCCAATCTACATCAGGAAACAGTATCATATCTGCATCGTTGTGGAGTTCTTCTAATTCACTGTCCTCAATTGATGGTATGTTGTCTCCTGGAAATTCAAACCTGGAAATAAATGTATCAGGGTTAGAATCTACAATTCATATCTCACAAAATATTGATGGTGAATGGAATATCATTATCCAAAGTTGATTCATTCTTTGGGTTTATTCCACATTTCTGCCCGAATTGGGGGCTCTGCATCCCAATTTGGAAATTTACATGGAATCAATCTGACATCGAGTGCTTGTAAGAAAGAGAGGCGACTAGGAGATATTACTAAATCATCAGGTACTGCAATCCAAGTAGGGTACCCCTCGATAATTTCTTCTTCAAGAATCATGAACAACATCTCAGTAATTGGCGTATATAGCTGTGTCAGCATTAACCCTTTTTTGTGCCCCATTGAGTCAGAAATAATGACCATCCAATCTTTTGATGGAGGCATTGGAAACCATTTCGTTTGTAGAGATTGAACTTCTCCTAACTCGTGTTGGAGGACAATCTCCAACGGTTCATGCCAGTCCTCGGGTATTGATGGCATAGGTTCTCAATTAGCGGTAAAATAGTAGGGTTAAAATAGCCTTGCTAATATATGTAGAAGGGGATAAAATGACTGAACCTATTAGAAACTATGAGACAGAATTTGAATTGGAAAAAGCAATTGAAAGGGGAGACAAAGTATGGGTTATAGGGGATGTACATGGACACTCTGATGCCCTTGAAAATCTGATTTCAGAAATTGATCCAAATCCAGGGGATAGAATTGTATTTTTAGGCGATTTAATAGATAGAGGGCCTGACTCAAGAATGGTTATTCGAATCGCAAGAAAACGTGCTGATTCATTTGTTCTCCGTGGAAATCATGAACAAATGACGATGGCGGGTTTTGGTGAAAGAAAAAATACCAGTTGGGCGCCACCTCTAGATTGGCTATTCAATGGTGGCAAGCAATGTCTAGATAGTTATAGAAATGCAGACGGTGAACTCAATACTGAGGATTGGATTGAAGATGTACTTTGGATGGCCCAATTACCTCACCTCTTTGTCCTAGAAAAATGGATACTTGTCCATGCAGGTCTTGACCCGAAATTCTCATTGGAAGAACAAAAGGCACATTCATGTTTATGGATTCGAAAAGAATTTCATGACTCAAAAAAACCTATTGAATCAGAGAAAACTGTTGTTTTTGGCCATAGTATTACACATAGAGAATTAGGTCAAAGACCTGGGGAATTGGGTCTTAGTGAAGCGAGATTAAGTGATGGGAGACCACTTTGGGTCGGAATAGATACGGGGGCATGTGACCCTGTTTCAGGCTGGTTAACTGGACTTGACTTGACCTCAGGAGACATAATTCAGGCTAATGACCAAGGTGATACTCGAAGGCAAGAGTCATTATTCAAACGAAACTAACGCCGCCATGCTTCAAGACAAATTCCCGACCTAGGTCGTCAAAAGTATCCAATAATGATGATGAAAATTGAACTTGAGAAACCTCGCCTGTCGCAAAAAGGTCTTTTTGTATCCCTTGCAATGTGCCTGGTGCAGCCCCACAAGCTATGCAAGCCCCATCTAAATTCAGAACTAATCGAACGGATTCTCCATCCAATTCCGCTGACTCAACTTTGATACCTCCTCCATGCCCCATTAAAGCAGCCCGGACAGCCCCCAGTCGTGAAAGAATTGCTGGAACTAAATCTGGTGATTCAAGTAGTGTATTCAAGGGCGTTGATTTTAAACGATTATCGAGAATAGGATCTACTGCTTCAGAAATTCTTTTTTCCGACTCTTTTCCGATTGAATTTTCGACTTCAAGCCGATACTTTTCAGCGAGATTGTCCTCGGCCATCGAATACCCCAATACGCAGCAACATTTGAGCCTGTGCCATTCGTATTACAATGAATCTGCCAAAGCCTGCATTACACGGATTCATAAGTCAAATAGATACGCACCACTTTGTAGGAGCAGGGTGTATGTCAGGAACTCTTATTCTCAAAGTTCAAAATTTGCATGTTTCAATTGAGGATACCCCAATTCTCAAAGGAGTGGACTTGGAAATTAAAGCAGGTGAAGTTCACGCACTGATGGGGCGTAATGGCAGCGGTAAATCGACATTGGCGAATGTTTTGATGGGCCATCCAGCCTATGAAATAACAAATGGTACTATTGAATTCATGGGACTAAATTTGACTGAAATGGAGCCATGGGAAAGGGCTAGAGCCGGCCTATTTCTTTCCTTCCAGTATCCTCAAGCTGTTCCTGGGTTGCAAGTTGGTAATTTCCTTCGCAAATCAGTTCAAGCAATACGAGGTGAAGATGCACCAGGGGCTCGAGATTTCAGAGCCGAACTTACTGCAGCCATGGATGAATTAAATGTCGATAAACAATTTCTTGGCCGTTATGTCAATGATGGATTCAGTGGAGGGGAAAAGAAACGCTTTGAAATTCTTCAACTACTCCTGAACAAACCACTTCTTGCTGTATTAGACGAAACCGATTCAGGATTAGACATAGATGCTTTGCAAATAGTATCAAAGGGAATTAACGCATCAACTTCAGGGGATAATGGTTGTCTGATTATAACCCACTACCAGCGAATATTAGATCACGTGAAACCAAGTCATGTCCATATCATGATTGATGGCAAGTTCGTAAAGACTGGGGGGCCAGATTTGGCAATCAAAGTTGAAGAAAAAGGTTACGAGTGGCTAAATTAAGGTGGTAATTGATGGCTGAAAATACGGATGCGAGGGGCGCTGTAGGTGACTACAGATACGGTTTCCACGATCCCGAGAATCATACCATTCGATTTGACAGTGGATTGTCCGAACAGGTTGTCCGGGATATATCTGCTCTAAAGGAAGAACCTGAATGGATGACTGAAATCCGCGTCAAAGCTTACCAGCACTTCGTCGATAGACCAATGCCAACATGGGGCAACATGTCGATGCTCAAGCAAATCGATTTTGATGCGATTACCTATTTCTTGAGATCTAGCACCCAAACTGAGAATGATTGGGATGACGTTCCAGAGGATATTCGCAATACATTTGACAGACTCGGTATCCCTGAAGCTGAACAAAAGTGGTTGTCCGGCGTAACTGCGCAATATGAATCTGAAGCCGTCTACCATAGTATCCGAGAAGACTTGGAAGAACAAGGAGTGATTTTCTTAGACATGGACACTGGACTCAAAGAATATCCAGAATTGGTCAAGAAATGGTTCTGCACCGTAGTTCCCTACGCAGATAACAAATTTAGTGCATTGAATACTGCAGTTTGGTCCGGTGGATCATTCATCTATGTACCAAAGGGTGTTCATGTAGAAATGCCGGTTCAAGCCTATTTCCGAATCAATGCCAAAAACATGGGACAATTTGAGCGTACACTGATTATCGCTGATGAAGGTTCATCTATCCATTATGTCGAAGGATGTACTGCACCTACTTACTCCACTGATTCTCTCCACTCTGCAGTCGTTGAACTTGTTGCATTACCTGGTGCACATATTCGCTATTCAACCGTACAGAATTGGAGTGCGAATGTGTACAACCTTGTGACCAAGAGAGCGATTGCACATGAGAACGCAACCGTCGAATGGGTCGATGGGAACATCGGCTCCAAGCTGACCATGAAGTACCCATCTGTTATTCTGAAGGGCGAGGGAGCACATGCGGAAGTCATCTCAGTCGCTTACTCAGGCAAAGG
>Ga0066836_10000013_pt1 | contig 81941 bp, 63 predicted proteins | sample ETNtaG_18_FD_71568 | JGI IMG/M metagenome (GOLD analysis project Ga0066836, IMG submission 71568) | Marine microbial and viral communities from oxygen minimum zone, Eastern Pacific Ocean - ETNP201302SV91 | ecosystem: Environmental > Aquatic > Marine > Oceanic | place: Pacific Ocean: Eastern... | reverse complement strand
AATAACTTTCATCCAAGTAATCAATCCTACTTTGATCGAGCAGGCCTCAATGCCAAGACTCGTCTGATGCCAATCATATCGAATCCACAAAACCCATCTGGACAAACTCGTTGGGGAGAGGAACTTAAAGAATTAATTCAGTTAGCAGAACAATCGAGGAATGGGATACTATTAGATGAAGCATACGAAATGTTTCATTCTCCATCTGTTAGTGGAATACAATTCGTTGAAGATCTTGATAATAGTAATGTCTTCATTGCAGGAGCATGCACAAAGGGACTGCAATCTCCTGGGATTCGGGTAGGCTGGATTGTTGCGAGTAAAAGAAACATTGAGACTTTGGCAAATTACTCTAGTTTTGGAATGGGAGGAGTTAGCCATCCATCACAACTTTACGCTGTCAAACTCCTTGAACCAAAACGCGTTCAGAAAGCAAGAAAAGCCGTTGAGAGTCATTACAATTGGCAAAGAGAGAGGTATGGAAAGGCGTTTGAGAATATGGGGCTAGGAGTTTATACTGGAGATGGAGGATTCTACCACTGGCTAGAACTCCCAGAAGGCATGACAAGCGCTGAACTTAACAAACGACTATTCAAGAAAGGTGCGGCAGTTCTATGCGCTTCCGATTGTGATATGGCTAGACCTCATTCGAAAGACCCAAGCTATGTAACTCCGTATGAAAGGTTCTTCCGGTTTTCATTCGGACCTTTGCTACCAGAAACATTCGAAGATGATATTCAACTTTTCAGTGAAGTGTTTAATGAGTATAAACAAGATGCAGGAATTTCTAGTTGAGAATTAATTAGCCGGTTTGTATACATTGTAAGCATGTAATGGCGGAGTATATACATGGAGATTTATCAATTCGTTATTTGAGTTATTAGAAATCCTGTGTATATCTGGCTCAGCAGCAGCACAAATCTCACCCGCATGATATTCGCGATTTCCAATAGGATAAGCTAGCCCCATATCATTAAGATTGTAAGTAGTTTCAGTAGATATTCCATCAATAATCTTGAAGGCACAGTCACTACCTACATGATCATGAATAGGAGTTGATTGATCGGGTGTCCAACATATTGCCACTAATTCATAAAATTCATTTTTCTTAATTACATTTCTTTGGTATCCTGTCTTGGCATAACCAATACAATCTCTCAAAGCTGGAATGTTGACCTCTATAGAGTTTAATTTTTTTTCCAACTCATCCAAACCAGGTCTCCTATCAATTTCATCTAGCCATTTGACTAATAATGAGATTCCGGAACATTCCGATAGAAGTATGTCGCGAGTTTCAGAAGTAAGAGCGACCTGTTCAACCATATTCTCTGACGATGGCTATTCATTGAAGACTATTGCGATTGAGAGAATATAATAAGAAAATAACAATGTTAAGATATATACGAAGTATCCCCTAGGATATTAAGTGTTTTTTCCAACACCGGCTGTTGTAAAAAAGTAGCGAAAACAACGTAAAATGCTGTATTCATACCATTTTCATTATATACTCTCCGAATAACGCGCAAGCGCTCACTACGGTGGGAGGAAAAAAATATGGAAATGGATAACAAAGTAATGATGAGTGAAGTTGGAGGCGCTTTCGTAGTCTCTTGGTTAGTTCTAGGGAGCATGGGGTCAAATGGCCTTATGGCTGGATTAGTACTTGCTGCAGCAATGACTGCTATGGCTGGTGCACATATTCTGCCTATGTTCACATGGATGACCATAATGACAGGCGACTTGGCGGACCAAGACAACTGGATGAACAATGGTATGCGATTGGTTGCACAGATAGTTGGAGCTCTTCTAGCTATCTTGATGATGACCGAGGCTGGAGAAATTGATACCGGATACGCCGCAGGCGATATGTGGGGCTTCGATCTATGGCCAGCATTGACCATGGTAGCTGCAGGTGCAGTTATTGGAACAATACACAGCCGATGTGAAGCATGGATGACTGCTCTAGCAGTAGTTATGGCAGCTGGCGCATTAGGTATGGGTGTTGGAGGAGCACACGATATGGCATCTTGCCTAATGGGTGACTCTGGTAACATTGCTAACGCTGCAAGCACATGGATTGTTGACGGCGTAATGGTCGGTGTTGGAGCAATGATTGCTACCAAGATCGATGATGCAGTTTAAGTAAATAGAATATTTATTTGAAACACGTAAGGCGAACTGGGGGGCAAAAGCCCTCCAGTTCAGCCGAATTTAAACACCAACTGACTATTCTGTTCGTTGATTAATTTAATTCTAAAGTTACTTTACAAGAGGTAAACTACTGGTTATTGAATCAATAGAAGAACGTGGTCCAGGGCCTATCCCTACAACAGTTACAGTTCCTGAAGGAATTTCTGTATGACCGGCATCTTTCACCATATAACAAATTAAACCTGCCTCATTAGCATCGCCAAAGATACGTTTCAGATTATCGAGATTGCTTGCTGTACAGACAATCTTCCTAGCGCCATTTGTACGATACTTCTCTAATGTCTTAGGAGCTACTCGCTTGGCCTTAAGAACACATTCAGCAGCAGCATGGCTACATTGGGCAGCAAGTTTACCTTTCGACATTGTAAGATCACTGCGGGTGACCAAAACCATAGTTAGTTCGTCATTCCGTGGCAATCTCAAGCACCGCCTCTGGATTTTTGAGTGATGTGTGTCTTGTCATTAATTCACTAAGAGGATTGGCGAACCACGCCACTAATACAACATTTCCTGCAGCATGTAGTAAATCAAAAGGTAAGCCATTCAGTAAATAAACCAAGAAAAAGGATGTGTCAACAGAATGTAAGATACTTAGAGATACTATCCAATTAAATAAAAATCCTGAGAATGCAGCAAATATTACAAGATTAGTGATATTGAGTTTCTCTTTTTGAATAAATTGAGAACGAAGCAATGCAGCCAAAACCCCTATAGATGCCCATGCAATTATTTGATAATTAGACCAAAGGCCATGTTCTAACATCACATTAGATGAAAATGTAACTATGGTTGCAAAGGCTATAGAATAGGAAATACCAAAATAAATTCCAACCATTATTGCTAAGAATGTAACTGGTTGGACATTAGGGATGGGATCCAATAGTAGCCTTCCAGAAACTGCAAGTACTACAAGTATTGTAAAAATTAAACCTGGATTCTGAGACTTAAACTTACTATCTGTAAATATCAATGATGCTATTGCAACAGTAACTATTGTCAAATCCAGAACGAATTGTTCGGTGGGAGAAAGAGTTACGGCATGCGCATCGAATAACATAGGTAAGTCGGCTAATGTGATTATGTTATTGATGATTACTCTGATTGAATCTTGAAGATGGTAGAAATATACATTTTTTTGTTGATTCTAAGTTTATACTCATGTTACCATGTTTCTGTTACGATTTGGAATGTAATAACACTATCATCATCTAATGTTAGTGCTGAAATTCCTGAAAAAGAAAGTACACCATTATGTAAAAATTTCCAAGAAGTCCAAATATTGTCTCCACAAGGCCCTTGTTCACACGGATTGATTCCTCCTATCGAGTTAACGAAAAGACCTAGTTCGCCATAATCAGTAACATTCAGTGCAAAATTATCACCTGTAACTGAGACTGCAGCATTCAATAGATCTATTCCTATATTGTACCCTTCAAACCCACCAACACAAGCACCAGTAGTATTCCAATTCTTATCTGTCTTGAAATCTGTGCCATCAGAATCTATGTGATGCCTACCATCATTAAAGCCAGGAGGTGCTGATTCCGAGGAGAAATGGAAACAAACTACTTGTTTGCCATCCCAAATATCAGGAAGACCATAATGCGGATCCTCAGCTTCTTCAACTAACTCGGATGTCATTCGAGACCATTCAGTAGATAAAGTGCTAGAAAATAACATTAACATCACTAAAAAAACAACTGATGAGGATTTAAGTTTGTTTTCTTCACGGACTACAAAATAAGAAAAAACTGTTAATAAAACAATAATCGCAATTGTTGCAAGTAAAGAAGACATGGAATTCGAAGTGCCAGAAAATTAGTTATTTAATGTTTAGTTGTTTACTCATCAGTCATAGATTTGATTTTCTCAAGAAGCATCTGATTGACTAATTTTCCATCAGCCGAACCACCAAGTTTGCCCATCACCATACCCATCAAAGGACCTACGGCGGACAAGCCTCGTTCTTTGACAAAATCTATTTTTTCTGAAAGTACTGAGTCGACGGCTTGTTCAACTAAATTAGTATCAGCGGGAGCGAAACCTTCTGAATCTGCAACATTAGAAATCCACGATGTCTTTTCTTCAAAGGTAAGAATACTGGAATTTTGATTCATTAAATATAACTTCCCAATTGGCACTAACCCTTCTCTTGTAATGATGTCGTTCTCTCTTGAAAATATCAATAATGCTAACAATTCCCAAGAAACCTCAGATATGGAAAGATTTGCTTCTTTGGCAATTTCTGAACGAGTATTATCAAGTAATATAGATGCCCAAGATTTCGCAGGTAGCGCTGGTGTAGACAAAAGGTCATCTGTAACTCCTGAAATGAATATGTCATCTAATTCAGCACCTATTAATGCCTCTAATTGATTCTCTGAAATATCATATTCATCTAATCTAGATATTCTCTGGGAACGATTCATTGGAAGATTATTCTGTATTTTTTCCCAACGTTCAGATTCCAAATATAAAACCTGAACATCTGTTTCAGGATACATACGAGCGCCGCTTGGCAAGGGTCTCATCGCGGTAGTTGTTCCATCTTCAGGAGAACCTTTGCGGATTACAACATTACGAACTTCTCCTGGTATTCTGTGGAAGGCCGCTCTGGCACGCAGTAGTACTGACTCAAGTGCTAATTCGGCCTGCCATTTTGGAGCCACACATAAAACAAAAGCATCTTGCTCTGACAATTCAAGTTGCTTCCTTATAGAATCGACATCAGATTCCGTAATTCCATATGCAGGGAGTTCATCTGAATGGAAAATACCAGCAACACCTGCTTGCTTAGCAGAACTTGCTAGTTCTCTTCCAAGACGAGGTTTTTGTGCGCCACTTTCATCTAATTCTTTACTTCCAATTTTACCTGCAAAACCACTTAATTTTAATGCCAGAACTACTGAATTAGATGAAATTGATTTAGTTATCATCTCAGATGAAGAGGTCAAAAATAAATGTGTCAAATCACTTGTGCCGAGAGGCAATCTAGAACTGGCAGAAAGAGCTACTCGATTTTCAACAGGAATGGAATCTAATCGGCGATCAGGAGGTAAAGGAGGGAGTTCTGCATCTTCGCGTAGTTCATTTGCTAAACGATACATGTGAAGTTGTCTAGCCATCTCAAGTTTGATGATTTTAGGGATCCAAGCTAAATCTTGACAACCTTTGATTTCAACCCTCACTCCACAAGCAATACTTACATTGAGATCTTGTCGAATGGATCCTAGGCCTCTTCGAACTTGACGGGTGTCGCGCAATAATGCCCCCAAAGTCGAGGCAACTATTTGTGCATGTTCAGGTGTTTGAATGTCAGGAGCGGTGGCAATTTCAACTAATGGCACACCAAGACGATCTAAATTGTAAAAAACAATTTCACCATCTAATGTAGATTCGGTGTCAAGTTTGCGGGCAGAGTCCTCTTCAAGACAAATGACATCTATGCCAACATTGCCTAAATCAGTCTCAATAAATCCATTAGTTGCAACTAAAGTGGTTCTCTGAAAGCCACTAGTGTTTGAACCATCAACAACTGTCTTCCTCATAGCTTGCATAGACGATACAGGTTTTGCATTCATCATTGCTGAGATTGTTAAAACTGTATCTACAGCATCGCTATCATGATTTAGAGGGGGAGCCTCGTCTAACTCTATTAATCCTGCATTTGGAGATTGCACATAGACAAAAGAACGATTTCTTTTCGCCTCAAAACGGGCACTAACATCAATTCTTCCGCCTTCTCCTTGGGCTGCACGTAATTTTCTATGAGCACGATGCCAAGTTTTTGGTATCTCATTTAAGCTAAGATCGTATAATTCACTGGGCATACGTGAGTGGAGCTTTCCAGTATCTAACTGCTGATGTATTTCTAGTCCGCACATAAAACCTAAACCCTCTGGGCTCAGATTCATCGGAGAAGATACGTCTCCCATAGGTTCCATATTAATCACAGAGACGGGGTTACCTTTCATAGGTTAAACGGGGATTAAGCAAAGCTATATTCGCCAATTTTTCTCTGGAATAGTGTGCCCCCTTGACATAACTGCTGAAGTGTCTTATCGACTGTAAACTCGTCTATCTTCTTCGCAATCGCTTGATTATATATCATGCTGAGAGTTGCCACATTGTTGTTTTCATTACAAATATCTCTAATAATGCTCATAATTATTGTAGTCTTATTTCTTTCTCGCACAGAAACTCCTGAGAATTCAGATTCATCTTCAATTCCTGATTCTTCGCGCCAATGTTTGAAAACAGCAAGAGCAACTTTTGCATCTTCAGCAATTGCTTGATTGCGCAAGAACATTCTAGCATGAGCCTCAGTAAGTCGTATTAGAGCCTCTAACGCTCTTGCAGTTATTGGTACGACATTGGATTCGCCATCGTATTGATCTTCGGCACCGAATGATTGTCGTTCTTGCACATAATATTCCTTAATCATAGCCATGACATTTTTATCAATATTAGGGTGATAATTTCGTTTAGCGAAGGCAATATATTTCCTAAGAAATGAAGGTGTGAGATGCTCAGAGCTATCCACTCCCTCTCCATATATCTTATCTAAATCCTCTTTTGTTGGATCAATCTCCATCCTTTCTTCTATCAAAGCCTCTGGTACTCCTCGTGTTCTGTTACGAAGAATATGATTAGCTATCATCTCATCGGTATCTGCTTTTACTTCATCTCTCATCATCCATATGATGTCAAATCGAGAGGCTAAAGGTGCGGGAAGACCTGTTTCCTTGAATGAACGGAGAACGCTTTCGTTGGCGCCCCTCTTGGAGAAGCGACCATCCTTAGGGTTAGCTGCAGCAATAATAGCACAACGAGAAGGTAATGATGCTGTAATTCCACCCTTAGAAATATCAATTCTTTGCTGTTCCATAGCAGGGTGCATTACACTTCTGTCTTCTTTAGTTATTTTATCAAACTCGTCAATAGCAGCTAAACCTCTATCAGAAAGAGGGAGTACACCTGCCTCTAAAGCGAATCTGCCCTCGGCAAATGTGTCTCTTACAGCAGCAGCAGTTAATCCTGCACCGGAAACACCCCCTCCCGATGCAAATTTACCACGAGGAGATAATTCAGAAACGTATGTCAATAATTGAGATTTAGCAACACCAGGATCTCCCATAAGAAGAATATGGATATCACCTCGGGTTCGAGTTCCGTCTGGATTTTTTCTAGAAACTCCACCAAATAATTGGAGAGCCAAGGATCTTTTAACAAAATTCATTACACCAGTAGAAAATATAGATGGGGCAATAGAATTTTGCATTAATCTAAGTAAATCATCTCTTTTGGATACTGCTAGGATTTCTTCTTGTTCTTCATCAGTAATTGTAATTTCTGTGAATGGAACAGATTCGTGTTCAGAACTAATTAGATGATAAATGATATCAAACATTGGTGTTTTCTTGTTCTTTAATATCTCACTGTATACTACAGGTATCATATTGGCAACAATTCTTTGACCCGGCAAATGTTTGTTCACCAAATCTCCTTCTAAGAGAACCTTCGCCCTTCCTGGTTGAGCTCCACTTTCAACTGATTCTGGTAATTCTTGAATCTCTATCCATTGATTATTAATCAATCTTGAGATATTGAATATGAGGTCAAAACGTGTTGTTCCGCCTCTTCCTGCAGTTTCTCCACAGCCTCCTTGGTCAGTGGGAGGGCATCTGATAGGTTCGATCAATTCTCTCTCATTATCTTGTACAATCTCTTGATTAAAACCACAAGCAACACATCTAAATGCTGCAACATGCATTCTAGGCTTAATTTCTGAAATCTTGATTACTTGTACATCACTACTACGTAATTTCTCAATGTCAGAAGAGCCGATTTCACGTATAGATCGGCGGCTGTCCCCTGGAAGTTCTCCTACTCTCAATATTACATCTAAATCTTCGCCACGCTCTCTGCAAATTTGTCTCAAGGTTTCTTTTCCTTTTTTCAGAATCTCGCGAGGAGTTTGTAAAATATCTTCGGCAAAGTCTGGATCAAAGGCCTCAAGTTCATGAAATGGGATGGGTAATGTTGGAGTCGCGGTTTGTTTTGAAAGTAAAGTAAATATCTCAGTTTCTTTAGCTTCCAAGAAGAATGTTTTCCAACGAGCAGAGGAGTCGTGGGCTGCCATTGTCATATTTATTCCTCGTCCGGCTTTATTCCGAATGGCTTACGGTCTATAACCAAATTGGATAGTTTCTAGTACCCCCTTACTTCCACTGGAGTTTGAATGTATAATTGACCTCAAAAAAACTAATTTCAAACTTCCACTGCAAAATCTTAGGATTTTCTCCGAGTCTGAAAGAAAATCTCTTTGCGTTGGATTCAAGTCTAACTCCTTAATCGGCAACCATGGAGTTCAGTAGAATAGGCGACGATGTTCTTTTGAGATTAGATCCTGGAGAAGAAATTCATCAGTCTATTCAAAGTCTTTCAAAACACGGGATTGATTGCGCGATAATTACAAGCGGAATAGGAAGAGTAAGGAATATTCGAATGGGATATTTAGGGGCAGACGGAATTTATCAAACTTTAGATCATGAAGGACCAATGGAATTACTATCTACACAAGGCAATCTAGTTCCCGGCCCAGATGGACCTTTTACACACCTACATACTCTAATGTCGGATAATGGACATAAAGTACATGGAGGGCACTTATATCATGCGACTATTCATGTAGTTGGCGAAATTCATCTACGTGTATTGGATGCTAATGCTATGAAGAGAGAGCCGACCAATACAGATTTCGTTGCATTAAAATTCTGTGATTTGGGGAGATAAAATGGCAAGGGGAGATTTCCCAACATTCTCGCATAGACCTCCAAAAATTCTTTGGGCTCATGGATTTGAAGGAAGTCCAAATGGTTCTAAGCCTACATGGATTAAAGAGAATCTAGGGTGGGATGTTGTTTCAATTGATATGAGTAAGAATGGTTGGACAATTGCTGACCAAACAAAAATTGTTCTTGATAAGATATTAGAAAATGACAATTTCGATTTAATAATGGGCTCATCTTATGGAGCGTTAGCAATTGCAAATGCGGCGAGTCAAATCGTAGATAGAAAAATGTGTTTGGTATTAATGGCTCCTGCATTTGGTTTAGCAGAAAATTTTCAGAAAAAAATAGGAGATGAGGGGTTGGATGAATGGGAACATTCTGGGTTCAGGCCTTATTTTCATCATGGCTACAATGAAGAAATTTTGTTGAGTTGGGATTTTATGATCAGTGCTAAAAAAATGTCATGGCCAGAGATTGGAAATCATCCAACAGTAATAATACATGGTATTTCTGATGAAATCGTACCAATAGAATCATCTAGGAAAGTCGCCAAATATAGTAAGTGTATTGAATTGATTGAAGTTAATGATGGGCATCGATTAAAAAATTCACTACATATAATTCAAGACGCTGCAAACGCTATAGAAGGCATTGATTGTAACGATATTGCTTGACAAAAATAATAATCTATTATCAAGATGATTTTAGTAAATATTAATGTGAACCAAGGAAATATTCGCCTATTTCAGGATCGGTTAAAATGTGCTGAGCGTCTCCGGAATGTACTACTTTCCCTCCAGCAAAAATATATCCTCTATCTGAACGTGCAAGGCTTAAACGAGCGTTTTGTTCCACTATTAGTACAGTAATGCCATCACTTCTCAAAGCATCTATTCGTTCAATGATTTGTTGTTGATAGAGAGGACTCAATGCTGCAGTTGGTTCGTCTAACAATAAAAACTTAGGATTGGAAATTAAAGCTCTCGAAATCGCTAACATTTGTCTCTCGCCACCAGATAAAGAAGCTGCAAGGTCATGAACCCTTTCTTTCAAATCAGGAAACATGTCTAAAGCCCGTTCTATTCTATTATTCAAAACCGAAGATGAAAGACTGTTGCCACCCATTTGTAGATTTTCATAAATTGTAAGAGAAGGAAATACATTATCAACTTGAGGAACATAAGCAATTCCACGGTTAACTAATTGGTCAGTTCTCCAACCAGATACTTCATCTCCATTATGTAAAACACTGCCTGAATAATGAGTAGCAATACCAAAAATAGTCTTGATGAATGTCGATTTGCCGCATCCATTGGGACCAATGATTGTCACGAACTCTCCTTCTTCAACATACAAATCGACGTCGTAAAGAATCTGGACCGCTCCATATCCTCCATTGAGATTCGTTACATCGAGTACTCTGCCCATATTATTCACTCTCCCCTGCTGAACCAAGATATGCTTCAATTACTTCTTTGTTTGATTTAACTTCTTCCGGTGTGCCTATCATTAAGACTTCTCCTTCATTCATAACAATGATTCTATCAACACCTTGTCGAAGTATGAAATCCATATTATGTTCAATTATTAACACTGAAATTCCTGTTTCATCAACTGTTTTTCTTAGATTGTTGAATATTTTCATAGCTAATGGACCGGCCACCCCTGCAACCGGCTCATCCAATAATACAAGATTTGCGGAACCCATTCGAGATCTTCCGATATCAACCAATTTTGATTGCCCGCCTGACAACTCACTTGCTAAATTATGTGCCATATGAGGTATTTCTAATTCTTCTAACATCGCATTTGCAGCATCCAATCTTTCTTTCTCTTCCTTTCGACTTCTTGGGAAAAATAATGACTTGAGAATATTTGGAGAGAATTGTTTCCTTGGAGCAACTAATAAATTCTCAATAACTGTCATCTCCCGCCAAAGTCTAGTATGTTGGAAAGTTCTAGTCATTCCCAAACTGTGTATCTGATCCGGGCGCATATTGGATACATCTTCGCCATGTATTTCAACAAGTCCTGATGTCTGCTGGAGAAGCCCGCTGATACAATTGAACGTAGTAGATTTGCCGCAACCATTTGGCCCAATGAGCCCTACAAATTCACCTTCTTTAATTTCGAAGGATACGTCCTTTACAGCTACAAGGCCTCCAAACTCTTTACGGAGATTTTCTACTTTGAGGACTGTGTTCATTCATTATCATCTCCTTTAGATATCTTAGAAGGCCTTAATGGAACTTCTGGGATGAGTCCTTTAGGATTCAACTTGAGAGAGAATAGCATTAAACAACCGATTAACAATACTTTCACATATGCCATATCTGCCATTGGTAAAGCATTGGTGAATGATTCTTCAATAGAACGCTCTCCAAGCATTATAAATGTAAATAAGAACACAAATGTTCCAGATATTCCAATATCAGAGATTGATTTATTTCTCATCATTATTCCTAAGATTGATACGGCAATAAATATCTTAGTTGCATCCCATTGATTTGTAACTAACCAATGGAATAAACGATCTATTTTGTCAGCAGTAGAATATAATGGGAGATCAGGTGAACCTTGTGCAGCAACTAAAACGTTGAAGACGAATTCCATGAGTACTATAATGAATGCACCTACTATCATTCCCTTATTATTTGCCTTACCACCTATGATAAATGCAGCCCAGACAAGGAAAGTAGAACGGGCAGGAGCCATGATTGATGGTTCAAAACCTGTAAGTTTCCAAGCCCAAAATGCACCTGCTAGACCTGCTATTGCTGCTCCCAATGCAAGACTCGCTGCTTTATGAGATAATACGTCGTGACCATGATGCTGAGCTACTTCTTCATCTTCTCTAATCGCTCTTAGGATTCTGCCCCAAGGTGACGATAATATTGTTTCAAGAAGCCACCAAACAAGTATTACTGAAATAATTCCCAAAATAGCAAGAAGCATCATATATGGGGCTGGTTCAACGACACCATTTACATCTGATAAATTCAAGAATTCACCAACCTTATCAGCGGGTCCGATGAGTGTTAAATCATCTCTACAATGTTCTGCACTGAGGTAATCAGTATCTGACCCTATGTCTACGCCTCTTCCACAAAACCACCATTGCTTTAATGGAAGTGTATACTTAGAAATGCCAATCGCTGAACCGATAGAACCGACTCGAAGAAGAGGTTCTCCGGCCAATAAAACACGCACTATTTCTCCAAGAGAGATGGTGACTATAGCAAAATAATCCATCCTCAGACGTGCAGTAGGATACGCTAGCAACCAACCAAAGACAGCGGCCAATAATATAGCAACGATTGTGGCTGGTAAAACCGGCCATGCATAGCCATGTACATCAGTAGGGGCTGTTAAAATTCCAACAGTTATTGCTCCGATACCAACGAAAAATATAACTCCAAAATTAACCATACCAGTTACTCCTGTATGGAGATTCAAAGAAAAAGACATTAAGATAAATATGGATAAGGTAAGAAGAACATTTGAAACTTGGAGTGCTTTGTTAAAATTCATATTATCTGAGTTAGAGATAGGGAGCCAGTAGAGGAATAAGAAAAGAATAATTAATAAGAATATAAATATAATATTTGAACCTAATTTACTTTCTCTACCATAGTTTTTAATGTCTGAATTTGGAACAAAATTATCCGACTGTTTGGATCTAATATATGTTAAAAAGTTCTTGAGATTTTGTTTTAGTTTGCTAATTATAGAATCATATCTTCTAATGTTTCTGAGTAAAGTTCTTTTGATATCTTGCCACACATTCGTTATTATCAGATAGTATGCACCAAACTTTCGAGAAATAGCGGATTTCTCCTTGGTAGAAATTACTGATTTAGAAATAATACTTTGTTCAGGAAGATACTCAATAACTTGCATAATTGCAAACAGATAAACCAAAATCGGCACTAATGGCCAAATGAAATTATCTACAGACGAGATTAAATCAATTAACCAAATTTCTGTTTGCATTAGATCAAACCAAGATAGATCAATATCAGATAATGTTTCACCTGCATAAAATGGTGAGTCTTCAGGCTGTAAAATACCGTCAGTGCCCAATAAAATATCTAAATTTGTTTCAACTGTAGCATCAGAAGAACAGGTGTCAGAACAGGATTGAGGTGCGAATGAATGTTTACGAATGAAACTTGCAAAACGGTGGAAAACATATGCCGCAATACTAACCGATGCCATGGTCTGAGCACGATCTGAGCGATCGTTCCACCAATTATGGAGGCCAAGTACGGCAGTAATCGGGAATAACCCGAGTAAATATGTCATAATTTTTGAAGGTTTATCAGTTCTTTCTCTACGGCTTCGTAACCTATCAATTTTCCATTTCTCATAAGCATCACCAATTCCTTCTGGCATAATCATCAATACAGCAACAAGGAATATGTAAGGCATTACTCCATCCATAGCAGTATAATTAGATCTGCTCAATGGACTGCCGATACCAATTAAAATTGGAGATGAGAGTGCTCGAACAAAACCAACTATTAGTGAAGCTACAATAGCACCGGGGATTGATCCAATGGTTCCTAGAACTATAACAGCGAAAGACGGTAGTAATAACGTAAAGGCGGTTTCAGGATTATATCGAAGAGTTATTGCAAATATTGCCCCACCCAAACCTGAAATCCCTGCTGAAAGGAAAGCACTAGTTAATTGGACTCTTTCGACATTGATTCCACTACTTGCTGCAAGTTCTGGATTATCAGCAACTGCTCGCATTTTCCTTCCAAGTCTAGTTTTAGTCAATAATAAAAGTAGGATCGCAACAGAAGAAAATATTACTGCTGGAACTATTCCTTTGTAATATGCATAATTCGTAGTTGCTTGAGTCACACAATCAGTGTTAGTATCGTACATTTCAAAAAATGGTCGAGATAATTCGCTAACTATTCGAGAGAGAATTGGTTCTCCAGAAGCTTCATCGATACCGGTTTGCTCACAATTATAATGGCTGTAAGTCTGAGCTCTATCCCACTTCCCATCACCATCTAAATCAATAAAAGACTCTAAAAGACCATTATTTCCTCGATCATAAACACCATTTCCGTTTGCATCCCAAAATGGCTCTGCCGGAGCAAGTCCTTGAGCTCTATCTCCAAAGTTAAATCGGAATTTGGTTGTTGGAAGTTCCCAACGCATCGTTGGCATACGCCAATCAGAATCGGGCTCAAACATATTTCTTGATGCTCCAAAACGCAAATATGTAATCGCTCGAAGAATTAAAGCAACACCTAAAGATGCTATCATCATAACTTGAGGCGAGGCGTGTGATTCACGAAAGCCACGATAAACAAGTCTGTCAATAATTATTCCAGAAATACCGGTCAGAACAAAAGCTGCTATGAGAGACCATGATAACAATGACCAAGTTAGCACCCCATCCTTAGGAGCGTCATACAAAGGAACAAAATAATCACTCCAAACCATTATCATTGCCAAATACATACCAATCATAAAAAATTCAGATTGTGCAAAGTTCCCATATCTTTGGACTTTGTAAGTTAAAGTAAGTCCAATGGCAATAGCAAGATAGGTAGAAGCCCATGTTAAGGTTCCAGTAGATATAGAAATTAGATCTAATGTTATTGTTGCTCTAGTATCTAATCCCTGGAGTAATGCTTCTAATGTAAGAAAAACCACACCGACCATAAACAAAGGTGAAAGGAATATTGCAAACGTTCGAAGAGGGCTGGAAGGTAAATCATCAAAGAATATCTTAACGACAATAAATCCCGCTGATATTGACTCTAAAATCTGCATCAACCAAATTGAATCATTAGGCAATTTATCATAAAGAAGAGAATCAAGTAAATTAAGAGTACCTGATTGATGAGATAATCCCAAATATAGTGAATCAAAGAATAAGAATAAAACAAATATTATTCTTTTACTAAGAGGAGAAAGTTGATTATAATTCTCACGTATCTGTTGGAGCATTAACCTCACACACACATACTAAACCATCATATTGATTCTTTAAAAAAAGGGCAGTGTGGCGGGAAACCCGCCACACTGCTTTACGTACTTGTTCAATCTAAATTTAGATTATTCAAGACATTCCGTTTGCTGGATCCCAGTGACGGTTGCAAGTAAAGGCTACATTACCAGAAGCATCTTCTGTGAAGTCTCCAACACAGTATCCTGCTCCAGGACTGTCTCCATTAGCTAGGAAAGAGATAGTACCACTAGCTCCCTCCATACCTTGTCCTGTACCCATAATAAACGCACTCAAAGGAGCGGTTGGTTGTGCCATGTTTGCAAATGCAGCCAATGCCATTACAACAACTGCATCGAATGCTTCAGCAGTATAGATACCACCAGCGCAATCTGCAGATTGTGCACAAAGACCACCAAAGACGTATGCCACTGTACCAGTTGTTCCAGAAGCTGGCTTTGTAGCAATTACTCCGTCTACGCTAGCAGATGTGTCTGCTGCAAGACCTTCTTCAGCAATTCCATCTCCACCATAAACTTGGCCAGACCAACTTTGTGTTGCCATCTCATCAAGAATCATTCCACCGTCTGCTGCGTATGATACTAATACAACAGATGTGCAACCATTGTCAACTAATGCTTGTACAGCACCTGAGAAGTCAGTTGTTGTTTCTTCATATCCGATTGTTGTACAAAGAGTTGCACCAGTTCCTGTGTAGTCAGCAGTGAATGAATCAGCAAGACCTGATCCATATGCGTTTGTCATGTGGATTAATCCAACAGAACCATCTGCTGGAGAATCAGCCTGAACTACTGCACTAATTGCTTGTCCTTGCAATGCATCACTTGGCACTACACGGAAGAAATCAGGGTATGCAGTTGCATCTGAAAGTGCAGGGCTAGTACTTGCATAGGATATCTGTGGGATTCCTGCTGCAGATAGAACACCATTTGCAGCCATTGAAGCACCAGAACAAGCCGCTCCAACTACTCCTACTACACCAGCATCAACTAATGTTTGAGCAGCTGTAGCACCCATGTCGCCTGAACAACCTGAGTCAGCATATACTATCTCGAATTGAACCATACTGTTCCATCCGATAGTGTTAGCAAGACCAACAGCAATTTGTGATGCTGCTACGAAGCCCATTGCATAAACTGCAATAGGACCTGTTGCGTCGTTAAGGAAACCAATCTTTACAGTAGCACCCATAAACATAGCTTCTTCTAGACCGCCTGTTGCTGTCCATACCATTTCACAATTGAAGTAATCTCCGTATGTAGGTACGTGGTAGAAAGTACAAACATCATATCCAGCTCCAGCGACGTCACCATTATCTAAGAATGTGTGAGAACCACTAGCACCAGCGTATGCTGCACCAACCATAGGAACATGCATTCCCATGTTAGCACCGTCTTCCATAACAGCTGCTGCACCAATCATCATTACTGCATCATATGCCTCTGACTGGAATATTCCAGTAGAGCATACTGAATCTGCTGCACAGCTAGCTGCGAAGTCTCCTGAACCAGATGCTGCTCTAGGCTTAGTTACTTGAAGACCGTTAGCTGCTGCTGGGTTTGAGTAATCTCCCAAAGCCGCTTCACCAGCAATTCCATCAGCACCGAATGTAGGTACTGAAACGCCCATTCCAGCCATAGTCTCGACAATCATTGCACCGTCAGCAGAGTATGATGCTAATACAACAGAGTCGCATCCGCCATCAATAACTGCTTGAACTAATGCACTAGCATCAGACAATGTTGTGTCATCATATCCTGTCTTAAGACAAAGTGAATTACCCATACCAGTCCAGAATGATTCGAACGAATCAGCAAGACCTGCACCGTATGCGTTTGTCATGTGAACTAACGCAGGGTTTGTTACACCGTTATCTGCAACCATGTCTGCCATAGCATCTCCTTGAATAGCGTCACTTGGGACTACACGGTAGAAGTGTGGATAAGCAGTAGCATCTGAAAGTGCAGGGCTAGTACTTGCATAGGAAATCATTGGAATTCCTGCTGCTGAAAGTACTGCGTTAGCACCCATAGATGCACCGGAACAAGCTGCTCCAGCAACTGCGACTACACCAGAGTCAATCAATGATTGAGCTGCTGTTGCTGCTACAGTACCGTCACATCCTGAATCTACTTCTACAACTTCAAAGGTATAACCATCATTTGCTGCATTTAGATCCGCTGCTGCTGCTGCTGCTGCAAAAGTAAATGGAGCTGCGAACTGAGAGATAGGTCCAGTAATTGGGTTTAGGAATCCAATCTTAACTGTAACATCTGCAGGAGGCGTGAACATTGGGTTGTCATTATTCATGTAGTGTGCTGCCATCTCATCTGCGACAGCGTTTCCGATATCAACATCGAAACCAACCGCGTTACCATCTGCATCTAAACTCTCGAATGGAGGGTAAGCAGTGTCAGAGCAGAATCTTAGATTACCAGATTCTAGAACTTGTGCTAGTCTGCTACCTTCTGTTGCCATAGGGTATGTTGTTGCAGTGTTAGCATCGGTATCATCTGTTAGTACAACTGCACCATCGAACCATGCTCCGAAAATTAAATCATATTCTCCAGAATCAATTACTGCTGTAATTGCCACATTTAATGCATCGAGAAGTTCTGAGTCACCGTCATCAACAGCGATACCAAAAGTCTCATCTGAGAAAGTAACCATTAGATCACCAGATAGTGCTAGTACTGGAGAGTCTCCAATAGCATAATCTGCATCACCGTTACTTACAGCTGCTGTAACTGATGGGAAATCAGCATATGCAACGATTGTTGCATCTGGCAAATTATCAGCTGCCCAAAGATCTGAAGTTGTTCCAGATTGTAGGGCTACTCTTGTGCCAGCCATGTTTAGATCAAGCGCATCAGCAATACTTGCTGAACCTGTAGCTCCGATTACACCTTGGCTACTTGTATAGTAACCGCGTGTGAAATCGACCACAACTTCTCTTGCATCAGTCTTGGTCATAGCGGAAAGGATTGCGTCACACATCTCTCCGGCGTTCAAATTGGGGATGATAGGGTCCCAGTCAGAAGTAACGAATACTGAGGCTACATCTGCTGCAGGGCTCAGAGTCCATTCTACTGGATCTGGATCATAGGTACACGATCCATCGTCTTCTGTGGCATCAGCGTTGTAATTGTTCGCCGCAGCGTCCATACAACCCATTACCGCCTCAGGTTCTGGTTCTGGTTCATCATCATCTCCGCCTAAGCATCCAGCAAAAGCTGCTGCTAGCATACTCAGGGTCATCATTATTGCAATTATTTTTTTGTTATTCATAGGATACTCACGTTCCGGTAGGCTCTTCGACAACGTATAACATTTATAGAGTCTCTTGGGAATGTGTCTAAAACTGGCTTTTTGAGTATATTTCGGATATTGATAAAAAAAGAAGCACTTAGTCTCCCGTTTAGGAAATGTAGAAAGAAAATAACAGACAGGCTATTTGATGCAGTAGTTGCGACTCCCAAGGTTATGGAAGACACCCCATTAGACTATGCAACCTCAGGAGTTGACATTGATGCTGAAGGAAAGGCTGTCGCCAGTTTAGTTGGTGCTTTATCCGCATCAGTTAGAGAAAAAGGGGAATTTGGGGCACCTGTGGCACTTCCAGGAGGATTTGGAGGCATTATAGAATTTGGAGATTACAGATTGGCCCTAGCCACCGATGGTGTCGGATCTAAGTTAATGATTGCTAACGAACTAAAGAAATATCAGAGTGTTGGCATAGATTGTGTTGCAATGAATGTGAATGATTTACTTTGTGTGGGAGCAGAACCTATTGCCTTTGTAGATTATATTGCTGTTCCTAAAACTAATCCTCAGACGCATAAAATAATTGGATTGTCTCTAGCAGAAGCCTGTAAAAGAGCAAAAGTCACATTGGCAGGAGGTGAAACTGCAACCCTCCCAGGGATTGTTACTGAATTGGATTTATCGGGAACTGCACTAGGCTGGTTTCCAAAAGGAGAAGCTATTACTGGCGAGAATCTAAAGGAAGGCGATGTATTAATCGGTTTACCGAGCAGTGGAATACATTCCAATGGTTACACGCTTGTAAGAGCGGTCTTGAATCGTTCAGGAAATTCATTAACAGAAAAGGCTCCTTTCAATACGAATCATCCAAACAGAATAATAGAAAGGTTTGAGGAAGGAGAAATAACATTGGGAGAAGTATTATTGAATCCTACAAGAATCTATGTCGAACCGCTGATTGATTTGATCAAAGAGTGTAGAAATGGAGGAGGACCTTGTAAATTAAGCGATCTAAAGGCTATGGCTCATATAACAGGAGGAGGATTGTCCAATCTTCTAAGATTACACGATAAACTCGGCTGGCATATTGATGAACCTTTGTCTGTTTTACCGGAATTTGAATGGCTTGCTGAAAATGGTTCAATAAATGAGAAAGAAATGCATCGAACTTTCAATATGGGTATGGGGATGGCTATTGCAGTTAGTAAAAATGTTGCAAAAGAAGTGGAAATTTGGTTGTCGGATAGGTTGCCTGGTAGTCAACGTATTGGTTTCGTTCATGATGAAGGTAGAAAGGTTACACATAAAAATCCAAAAATTATGTTTGAACATTATTGATAGGAATGATGTAACGTGGGAAAAGTTACCATACATCTAGAAGGAAATACATTAATGCAAGTTAATGACGAGATTGCTACAAATATTCTAGGTCCCGCTTCAAAAGATTCTGAGAAGGTTTTCTATAATTCAGCAATGGAAGGGTCAAGAACCAGAAGTGTCATTCTAATGAAGAACATAATTGATTCGGGTTTCTTGGGAGAGTCAGAGATTTATGCAATTGATGGGTTGGCGGCTAGTGGACTGAGAGCCAGAAGGTGGTTGAATGAATTACCTGCTAGTCTCGCAGAAAGATTGAGAGTCACTATCTGTGACTTAAATGAAGAATCTTTAGATTCGGCAATGAAGAATCATCTGAAATTTCCACCAAATCACGGACAGGGAGTTCTTATTCCTCGACAAGGAGATTTGAGGTCTGCAATATTAGATCAAGGTTGGCACTGGGTGGATATCGACCCGTTCGGCTCACCTATGCCATTCTTAGATACTGCAATTCAATCTTTAGCAAAAAAGGCATTTTTAGAAGTTAGTGCAACAGATACTGCGGCACTAACCGGTTCTTCAAAAACCGCCTTGATGAGAAGATATGGAGCTAGGGTGAAGACAGATGGGTTAGCACATGATTCGGGGATGAGAGTGTTGCTTGCCTGTATTGCAAGGAGTGCTGCTAGACATGACAGAAGTATTCATCCAGTATTATCAATATGGGATTCGCATCACTTGCGCGTTTCAGTAAAAGTCAGAAAATCGGTAAAAATTTCGAATAAATTGGAAGAAAATCTAGGTTGGAGAGTAGCAAATCCCAATCTCGAAGAAGTGTTATCATCAATGGAATCTGGACTTATCCCTCAAAGTTCTACCGAATCTCTTCCTATGCATTGTTTCTTACCTCTCTCATATCCAATTAGTAGAGTTGACAATCGAATTTCGGGTCCTCTATGGATTGGGCAAATAGGTGATTGTGAGATTATGTCAAAATTTACAGAAAAAGAAGTAAAGACATTATGTATTTCAAATTTCAAGGAAGAAAACATATTATCTTGGAATGAAAAAGATTTCGAATTGCAAAAAAGAAAAATTCTGCGAAGTATAAGGTATATTGAAGAAGAAGCACGAGTGGCAAATTGTGAATTTCTTATCTTGACTGATGATTTAGCTAGTTCTCAAAATAAAGGATCTCCTCCAAGTCCAAATAAAATGATTGAATTGATTGAGAAAAGAGGTTTCAAGGCAGCCAGGTCGCACTACTCCAAACCTTCGTTTAGAACCAATGCCCCGTGGGACATCATTATTGAATGTCTAAATGAATCTCAGCCACCGATATAAGACATTTCAATTCGTGGCAACGCTGCTGTATCTTCAGAACGAATTTCACTATACCTGTCTTTTCGCCTAGTCCAAATTGCGGCTATGGCTTTCTGAAGTGATTCTTCATCAGCGCCATTATGAATTAAGGCTCGAATATCATGGCCACCTGATGCAAACAAACAAGTTACTAGCCTACCATCTGCAGACAATCTTGCTCTAACACAATCTCCACAAAAGGGAGATGTGACTGAAGAAATAAATCCAATTTCTCCAGAACCATCACTATGCGCCCATCTAACTGCAACATCACTATTTTTTGTTGGTTCAAGAGGGATTAAGTCATACTCGGTTTGGAGGTGCCTAATGATATTCTCTGTTGGCACTACTTGACCCAATTGCCAACCATTTGTACGGCCTACATCCATATACTCAATGAATCGAACAACAACATCCGTTCCTCGAAAATAATTGACTAATTTACTAACTTCCTCCTCGTTAACTCCTTTTTGAACTACGCAATTAATCTTAACCGGTGAAAGACCTACACGAATCGCTTCATCAATTCCTTCCAATATCGATTCTACTGGTATCTTACTGTCTGACATTTGTTTGTGCAAATCAGGATCTAGTGCATCTAAACTTATAGTAACACGATTTAATCCTGCGGCATAGAGATCCGCGGCATATTTCTTCAATAACGAGGCGTTAGTAGTTAACGCAATATCAACGTCTAATTTTGAAAGACGTTTGATCAATTCTGATAGGTCTTTTCGAAGCAATGGTTCGCCGCCTGTAATACGAACCTTTTCAAGACCAAGAGGTATACTAGAACGGACAACTTTTTCAATTTCTTCAAACGAAAGAAATGCTCGCCTAGGCAAAAACGTATGTTCTTCGTTGAATCGTTCTCTAGGCATACAATATCTACAACGGAAATTGCAGCGATCTGTGACAGAAATTCGTAAATCTCTCAAAGGCCTGTCAAATTGATCGTGGACATCCGTGACAGACATGAGACATCGTAAGGCAGGAGAGTCAAGAGTCTTGCCCGTTTGAGGACAGGTTGAATAAAGAGGACCTATTGCAAGACATTGGGTAACATGCTGGATATTACGCAGAAAGCGCAAGATATGTTGAATCAATATATCTCTCAGGGAGATGATGATGATCTTGCTGTTCGTATCGAAATTGTAGGAAGAGGTGCAAAGGGTTTCACATATGACTTGCAATTAATTCCTCTTGGAGATGCTAAAGAAGGAGATATGCAAACAGAATCTAATGGACTTACAATACTAATTGCCGAGAGAAGTGTACAATACATCGATGGCACTACTTTAGATTACAAAGAAACTCTGATGGGAGGAGGGTTCGCATTTGATAACCCCAATCCACTATGGATAGATGAATTATCTCAGAATGTGGCTAATGTAATTGCAGAACATGTAAATCCAGCAGTTGCATCTCATGGAGGTCATGTAGATCTACTAGGAGTTGACGATGGAAAAGCATACATTGCCTTTGGAGGAGGTTGCCAAGGCTGCGGGATGGTAGATGTCACATTAAAACAAGGAGTAGAAGTAATGATTACAGATAATGTTCCAGAAATTACTGAAATTATCGATACTACCGATCATGCGGCGGGAACAAATCCGTTTTATTGATTAAAATATCATTTGAACTTCATCATCATCATCATCATCATTTGGCGCTGGCAACGCTGCTTTCTGTGAACGACTAAATGCTTCTCTCACCCTTTCTTCTATATTTCTTGCATCATTTAATAAATCTTGAATAGGGATTTCTCTATCTATTAGTTCACTGACTCCTTCAACTGCAATTAATGCAGCTCTTGCATCAGGATACATAGGATTACACTCGGCCAAAAGAGCTGAGACTTCGAGTCCACGACGTTCCCCCTCAGCAATTAGATAACCGGCAATTCCAGAAACTATGCCTTGTTGAATTCTACGGATACCGGCTTTATCTAATTGATCTCGCCCGTCTTGAGTAGATGATACTCCCCATAATTCACCTTCCTCTTTTATTCCAAGATCGTTACTTATTACACCGTCTATTACAATTAAACGATCAAAACCGCCTTTTGTGAACCATTCGAGAACCGTTTCGCCAAAATAAACATCTTTCTCATTAGGAAATTGAATTTCAGAAGTAAATACTCCTAAACCGTCGCCCTGATAGACTCTAACTGGATGTTTTGGAACAGAATCATGGATTAACGCAATTGCTGGGAATTGCGGATGGAGAACAGTACCCATAACATCTAATTCAAGGGCAGAAATCAAATGAGAGGTAGTAATTACTCCAACAGAACCTACCGTAGAGAATCCACAAATCGCAGTTCCACCAAGCCGAGTAGGGTCTGCTTCTGCGTGCAAAACCAACGGATAACCGGCGCTATTGTCGCTGCTCATAGTATATCGCAGTTAGTTGGTTATCTTAAATCTCACAGTTACAAAATCACATTTTGTTAAGAAATGATACTAGGATTTAACTAAATGGGTGGTGCCCGAGACAATATGAGTAAAGAGGGGGTTTCTGGAATGGGACGAATTTACATCAAAGTGGGTTCAGATATTATTGACTTAACAGGTTCTGCGAAAGAAGTTAATGATGCATGGTTAAAAATTAAAGAAGACGGTTCGTGGGCAGCTAATCTTTCAGCAATTAGGAATGCTAGAGATTTAGCAGTGGAAGAGGCGGCTCAAAGAGCGATCCAAAGTGGGATACCCGAACGAGGCTCTGCATTTAGAAGAGTTCTAGATTCTTGTGGAATAGAAAAAACTGGAGATGTTATTTTAGCCGCCATACATTATCTAAGATTTGTTGAAAAGGAAACTAATACGCCACCAAGAGAATTGAAGATATTGGTATCTCAAGCAGGAAAGTGGATAGAAGAAGACGTGGAAAAATGGAACCTATCACTCTATATTAATAGAATGTTAGAAGGTGGTGTGTCCGGAAAAAAACAAGAACCATTATTAGAATACCCTGCAGGTATGCCAAAGAAAAACAGATATGTTGTACTTACTGATGCTGGTCGCAATTATCTAGAGAGGCTATCGCGTGAATGAAAATAATAGTGAAAAGAAAGATTGGTCTTACACCTCACATATAGGTGAAGATTTGAGAGGCGTTGATTTATCTGGTGCAAACTTAAGAAGAGCAGTATTTGATGGAGCAGACCTAGAAGGAGCCGATCTCTCAGGAGCCGATCTAAGAAAGGCTTCTTTCAAACATGCTAATTTGATGAAAGCCGCTTTTGACCAGGCCGATATGAGGGATGCTATTTTTATTAAAGCAAAAATGAATTTGTCAAATTTTCAAGGAGCAAAACTTGATCGTGCGGATTTACGAGGTATAAGAGGAAGGTATGCTATTTGGAGAAATGCAAACTGGTGGGATGCAAAGATGGACGAGGGTTTGCGTGGTGCATTGTCAAAAAAATGGCCAAAAGAATGAATGTTAATCTATGGTTATTCGAGACAGCCCCTCACGAATCCATTCGGGTACTGTAATTTTTTCAGTAATTGAGTCCATATTTGTACATACAGTTGTTTGTGATGCACTCCAACATAGAACCTCCTCTTGATTGAAAATCTCAAATTCCCAAGTTATGGAAGTGTTTCCTATATTTTTAACTACAATATTACAAAAAGCAGTATCCCCATAACTGAGAGGATGGAGAAATTTTGCTTCACTGTGGACTAAGGGGAATCCAATACGGTGTTTTTGCAATAATTCATTATAATGCATACCACAAGTATACTCCCATGATTCCTCATAAAAACGATGAGCTAAATCCCAAAATTTAGGATAATATACAATGCCGGCAAGATCCACCATTGGGAAATCAATTCTTCGAGAGGTGGCAAAAACCATGTTATGCCGTAATATGTCACAGACTTGAATCTATGGAAAAAAATTACTTTATTAGAGGTGTTCTATTTTTTATTCTCTATTGGAAAATTATCTGAAGGATTTCTTTGAAAGTTTCTAAATGAAGGAACAAGTAAACCTACAGTGGTTGATAGAACCATGAAAGAAACAGCAATAGAATACGTGGTCAAGACATTGGTTAAGGAGATTAACCAACCTCCAAGAAGTGGAGCGATTGGGAGGAAAATTAGGGAACCAACTGCATCTAAAGAATTAACTCGGCCTCTGAGATGTTGGTCTACACTATCTGACATTGTAGTTCTCCATATTACCATCAAAGAACCACCTAAAATACCCTCAATCAATACAAAAATTAATACTAACCAAAATGGAATTGGCATTGCCCAAAACAGCATACACCAAGCAATAGACCCTATGAAAATATAGAATATTTCTCCTCTTTTCTCTTTGGGGATCGGCCTAATACCCGCTAAAGCAGAACCAATCATTGCACCTACTGCACCAACCGCTCCAAAAATACCATATGATCGTGCGTCCAAATCTTTTGATTCAATTAAGAAAGGAACTCCAATTTCTATCATTGAGTCCCAAAAATGCCAAAACATAAACATCAATATTCCTGCAAACAACCAAGGCTGAGTTTTGACGAATGCAAAGGCTTCAGAAATCTCTTCGCGAAGGTTACCAGACATATCTTCTCTATCCACAGGAATTTCAGGTATTGTCCAAAGAATTCCAGCACTAACTAGGAATGTGAAAATATCAAATAATAAGCAGGCTTCAATATTAAAATAAAATAATAAGCTAGTGCCAACTAAAGGTCCCATCATCCATGCAATAGTCATTATAATACCATGAATAGAATTTGCTTCTGACAATAAACCTTCATCGATTAAATCGGGTAACAAGGCATTCTCAGCCGGGATTGAAAATGCAGATATTGCACCTACTGAAAAAGCCAGTAATAATAATGTTGGAATTAAAGGAAATGAAAATATAAGGAAAACTATTGCAATAAAGACTATTCCTGCTTCGACTAAATCTGCCACTAAGGCAACGGTTCGGCGAGGTAATTTATCTACAACCATTCCAGCGTATAACAACAAGGGCAAATGACCGAGAAAATATGCGGTCAGTAAGTAACCATAGGCGGTTGGACCTCCTGATTGAGACACTACCCATGCAATTGAAATAAAGAATATTGAATTACCCCATGTATTGATTCCTTTTGCAATAAGAAAGCGACGAAGATACGGTTCATCCCATGCTTCTCGCATACTCATAAAAGCCAGCACTTAGAGTATCCATTTCAACTATTGTGAAAAAACACACAAAGTAACACTGAACCCCAGTAATGGCGGACCCACCGCGATTTGAACACGGGTTTAAGGCTCCGCAAGCCCCAGTGATATCCAGGCTACACTATGGGTCCAATGAAGCGTTCGAAAGAATACTCCTGTTTAATTCCGACGGTGGAAAGTTAAACAAATTATAGATCTAAAGGAAGGACTGTTTTCCAACTAGGTTGAGCCAGTTTCTTAGATTTGGGGCCATCTCGTGGATTTGGGGTCTTGTGTAAAAGAACTCCATGCATACCTTCAACATTGAATTTTACTCTTAATTCAACCATACGATCCCTTTCCGCTGTTTCCATCATTTCAGAATCAAGTTCAAATGATGTATTTGATGCTTCATCGTCGTTATTGCGGATTAGGAGTGTTGTGCCATTAATCTCTGCTCGTGGTGAAAAATCATAGTCTCGAGGGTTAGACATAACAACCTTGAGGTCGGCAATAAGACGTTCGCGAATCGAGACTTTGGTTATCTCCATCTCTTTGACCATAGTAGCGCCATAGAGAATCACTTGAAAGCCCTTCCCACTATCAGATTGAAATTTAAACGCCTATTTCACTTACTCTAGGAATTAAAATAACGAATTCTATCTGTAAATCCCAATCATTACCTGTATCTGGATCTACTCCGTCAACTGGTAAATCCGGATCACATTCATCAGCAGATATTGACCAAATCCAGTCTCCCTGTCCAAATCTTTGTCCTGCTTCGTTTAGCAAGTTACTAACAATAGATTCAGAAGAATCAGATTGAATGGTATAATCACTATTTGGGATATCATTTATATTTTCAAGAGAAATATATGCTGTTGCATTTTCGGTAATATTATCATGAGTAGTGGAAGTAAAGGTTGACCATCCAGTCATTGGTATGTCAAGATATAAGGAAAAATTATCCTCTGGCCACATTATTGGAATGAGGTCTCTAGCAAGAGTTAATGTTGCATTGACGTGAAGTATTCTAGCTCCTAATCCAGGTTCATGATCAAAAGAAACTGTTTCCCCTTGTTCCAGATAACCCGACCAAGAAAAATCAATTGTTTGTTCTTCCCAAGAAACATGATAATTTCTTGAGACGACCATGATGGTCCATTCTTGTGATGAAATGCCGCCTTTGTCATCAACTACTGTGATTACTCCCGTGTGATTTCCTGGTTCCGTAAACTCCACCTCTACTATTGCATCAGTAGAGTCTGCATTACCTGCTGGGTTCCCGTCTCCATTACTATCAACCGTCTTATCAAAATCCCAAATATATTCGAGCGCCCCGCCTTCTGGGTCAAAGGAAGTACTGGCATCAAGAGTTGCGGTTTCACCTGTTTTTACGTACCCTGGGATCTCAATGAGAATAGAAGGAGGGGAGTTGACAAATATTGTAATAGATATTGAATCCGACTCTCCATTATCATTTGTAACTGTTAATTCAACCTCAAAGTTACCAGGCATTTGAAAATGATGACTGATGATTCCAGCCTTAGTTGTTTGAATTGTTCCATCGCCAAAATTCCAAGAATAATCTGTTATTATTGAAGGAGAAGGGGTTGTCGAATCACGGCCATCAAAATTTACTACCTCCCCCATATTTATCTCGTTGGCATCAGATGTTATTTCCGCATTAGGAGTTGTTGAAGAAAGACCGGTACATCCAGAAAGTGGAACGAACAAAAACATACAACATATTGAAAAAGTTACAGCCTTAATTGACATCATCAGACGTCTGTGCACAATGGGGCATTCATAGCAATGTTGGATTAATGTGCCTAATTATTGTAAAAACTCTATGATTGAAAAAATGCGAATGGATGAGTTCATGGATGGTGCCTCTCTCGATTGGTCGTGTCTGGAGAGATTTTCGCTGGGTTTCGGGTCTTAGGATTTGATTTAGAAACTACTGGATTTGACATGAGAAAGGAACGTATTGTCGAATATGCGCTCGTAGGGAGCGATGTAGGTGGCGGACGCATACATCTACAGTCATTAGTTAATCCAGGGAAAAAGATTCCACTTGATTCAACTAATGTACATGGAATAAAAGACATAGATGTCAGAGACTCGGGAGAGTTTTCCAGTCATTTTAAGAATATCTCTGATATGATGGAAGATGCAATAATTGTTGGCCATAATGTGGTTAAGTTTGATTGGAGATTCCTTGAAATGGAATGCGTAAGAGCAGGGGTAGAAACACCAAAGCCGAGAGCTATAATTGATACTTTTGTAATCGCAAAGAAATTAAAAATACCAGGTAGACATTCCCTTGGAGCACTTTGTAAAAAATACAGTATAGATTTGGAAAATGCCCATAGAGCCGATGCTGATGCAGGTGCTGCACTGTTTCTACTATGGGAGATAATGAAAGCATATCCTAGATTCTTTAGAGGAACTATTGATGATTTACAAGATTCTCTAGCAGGAATTAGAAGCCAAGATTCTCTTGGCCCAGGTTTGGTAGATCTAGATCCTGTAGAGGGTTCTCGAGGAAATTTAAGAATTAGTGACTCAGGAATTGTAATTGCATTTGGGAAATATAAAGGAAGAACATTAGAAGAAATCAAAAGGAAAGATCCTAGATACTTACAATGGTTATTTTCGCCATCTAGCCCGATACCGAAATCAGTTTCTGAAAAATATAGTTCAGATTTCTTGAATTAATCTTGTCTTATTGAATTCAAGAGAGGAGTCCATTCAAGAATTTCGCTCCAGTCTCCTAAATGTATTGTTCTACCTTCTGCACGTATACTTCCAATAAATATAGGCCCTTCGTATTCTGAAGAAATTAAGTTCAACATTTGCTCAAGAGCTCGCCCTTTCACAAATCCGCCAAATCTTGTTTCAGATTCAATTACTTCTCCTATCTCTCCTTTTGGTTCTTGTCTTTCAAATAAAGCGGCTCCGGATGCTTCATCAAATCGAATCAATCTAACTACTTCATCACGAAACATAGTAGAATCAGGAATAATACCTTGGCTTCTAGCAATCCACCAGTCAGGGCACCATGCCTTAAACTCACAAAACGAACAGGTTTGGGATCCGGGAGTGCTTTCGAAAGGTTTTGAGGTTAACTTCATTTTCTTCCAAGCCCTCTTTGCATCTTCTAAAACTGATTCTCCTTCTGCAACATATACTTCTTGATTAGCAGAATACCAGCCTTCAGCGGACACTTGTGGATGATCATGAGTTGTTTCTTTCAACAAATCTCGATAAAATAATAGTTGTCTATTTACTCGTTCGTTTAAATTTTCTTTTGGAGGTTTTCCGGTCTTAAGATCCGCGACAATCCAGCCTCGAGATGTCCCCTCATCGTCTAAATCATCAATCAACAAATCCAATCTTCCGATTAATCTGCCATCCTCTGATACCAGCGCGCCTTCATTTAGTAATACAATTGATTGGATATATTTCCAATCGCCCACAGAGATTTCTGAAAATTTCTTTGAATCATGTTTAGTTTTAGAAAAAAGAATGTTTAATGCTCCGACAAAACCTTCTCGGGCTTTGCTAATTAATTGGGGTTTCCAACGTGGTCTTCTAGGGGTTTCTAGAAATATCTTTCTTTCTATTTCCCAATGCTTATCTAGAATCTCTTTCATTGATTTAGATAGCCAACCAACCTCTGAATCATCTCTCTTTGAAAGATCTAGATTACAAATATCTTCTACCGAATTATGTACAGCATTACCCAATGAAGCAGGCATACTTGCTTTACGCGGCAGACGTTGCCTAGAGAGCCAATATTTTCTTGGACATTCTTCAAAACGGTTCCATGAAGATGGCGATAATTGGTACGTCATTGAAGAATCTTCGATTATTTTCACCCCTCTGGTAATTGTCCGATGTTATGCACGCAATGTCATAAGGATTAACACCATCGTCCGGTTACTGTCTAACAATGACGTCACAACCAGAGGTGCAAGTAGATTCAGAAATTGATGTAACGGGTGCACTTGTTGTCAATTGTTTTCCCTCACTAGGATTTGTTAGCAGTATTGTCGCACATTATTTAGTAGAAAAATTAGAGTTGAAATTAGTTGGGGGTGTGAGACATCCGTCTTTACCAGCAGTTTGCTTAGTTCAAGAGGGCATGCCGTTACCGCCACTAAGGTTCTATGCAGGGGAACCAATATGCAACATGGAAGAATGTAATAAAGTGGTTCTAATTGCTTCCGAAATACAAGTTTCTCCAGAATTATGTTTACCATTAGCAGGATCATTGATTGACTGGATTAAGGAATCTAATGCTAGTGCAACAATTATGATTGACGCGTATTCACCAGGTATAGAAAACAAACATACAATATTTGATGAAGACGATTCTGATGGTTCTTTATTAGGAATTGGTGCTATTGAAGATTCCCATAAAATATTGAAAGAATTACAGGTTCCTCTACTGAAACAAGGAATAGTAGGAGGAATGACTGGTGTGATGATGGGTGAAAGTAGAAGGAGGGGGGTTAATGCCGTTGCAATGTTAGCAGAAGCTTCTAAAGAATTTGGAAGCGGTTCTATTCCTGATTCAAGAGCAGCTGCTAGAATAATTAATTGCCTTAACAAGTTATTACCTGCAATTCACTTAGATTCAGAACCATTATTAGAAGAAGCGCAAAGAATTGAAGAGCAAATAAGAGAGATGATGGCTTTACAACTTAATCCAGGCGCTGAAAATGCTGCTAATGATAGTTCAAATATGTATGGTTAATCAAAAATCCATTAAAGATTTTTGAGGATTTGAGGGAGGATTTGGCGTGTCTTCCAATTTTAATATCCTATCCAGTTCATCTTCGGTGATTATTCTAATTCCTAATTTTTTAGCATTCTCTAATTTTGAACCGGCAGATTCTCCGGCTACTAAATAACTTAAATTCCCTGAAACAGATGATACTACTTTACCACCACTTGATTTTATCGATAATGCTACTTCCTTACGAGAACGAGTTAGAGTTCCAGTAATACAAAATGTACTACCTTCGAGATGTCCTGTTGATTCAGCACTAAACTCAGGAGATATGTGTAAATGCTTAGATAATTCTAATACCGTTTCGATTCTTATTCCCAAGCCATCTAATATTTGTCTTGCAACAGTTGCACCAACGCCATCAATTTGAATCAATTCTCTTATGGCTGAGTTGTGTTTGTGTAACTTTCCTTCCGAATCGAGACCCTTTTCTTCATTTCTTTGTTCTACTAATTGCAATAAATTTTCTATAGTTTCTACTTTAGTCGCCACAGCAATTGCTATTTCTGGACCTATACCTGGTAAACCTAAAGCTGAGAGGAATTTTCCTAGAGATAGTTTTCTGCTCGATTCCAGTTCGTTTATTACATTGGTTGCTGATTTAGTGGCCATTCTTTCAAGATTGGATATATCATTAACATCTAAACTATAAAGATCTGAAAGAGACTTTACCAATCCTTGGGAACAAAGTTGTTCTGCTAACTTCTCGCCAATACCATCCATCTCTAATGATCTGCACCAATATAATATTGCTCTCTCAAGACGAGATGGGCAATTTAAGTTGATACAACGAATAAATGCTCCATCTTCAATCAATTCCGTTGAACAACGAGGACAAGAAGAAGGTACAGTAATTGAAGAATAAAGAGGTAATACTTCATCAAATATTCTACCATCAGAGTGATTTCTACCTTTCATATCAGAAAGTTTGGCTTTATCTATAACTTCAATAATCTTAGGTATGACATCTCCCCTTCTAACAATTCTAACCTTGTCTCCAATAGATATCATCAACCTATCTAGTTCCCCAGGATTATGCAATGTCACATTTTCAACCGTCACACCAGAAACAGACACTGGGGCAACGCGAGCAACGGGGGTTACAGTACCGGTTCTCCCTACCTGCCAATCAACACTCATTAGAACAGTAGTTGCTTCTTCTGGAGGAAATTTCCAAGCCAAAGCCCAACGAGGATGGTGAGCAGTCATCCCGAGTAAATCTCTTTTTGAGAGTAAATCTAATTTTATAACTACTCCATCTATCTCCCATTCAGCATCTTTCCTTTCTTCTGTCCAATATTGTGTTATTGAAGATATTTCGTTTGCCATTAAATCATTATTTTCTTCTGAGACTACAGTATTACCTGCTATCTCTATACCAATACTAGATAGCCATGCATTGGATTCGGAATCAAGAATAAAATCAGGAGGAGAGGGGCTATCGGGATGACGGGTGGTAATGTCAGGAAATTTAACATCATAAGCAAGAAATATCAAGTCCTCTGCTTTGGCCTTCCCCGATTCTAGAGTTTTTTGACGAAGACAGCCAGCTGCTAGATTACGAGGATTAGGGGCTATAGAAGAATATTTTTCTCTAAAAATCGACAATGGCATCACCACCTCCCCTCGAACATGGCAATCTCCTTGCCAAGTAAGTGATTCAGGAACATTAGATATTCGTCGTGCATTAGCAGTAACGTCTTCGCCTCGAGAGCCATTGCCTCTTGTTGCAGCTTGAACCAATCGCCCTCTTCTATATTCTAAAGAGAGAGCGGAGCCATCCAGTTTAGGCTGACACACAAATTGCCGGCCATCAGAAGTAGTTTCAGAAATAAAGTGCCTTATTTCGTCGATAGTTGTTGCCTTATCGAGGCTTCTCATTGGAAATAAATGATTGATTTTCTTCGCTCCAGGTGTGGAATCTGAACCAACCCGCTGTAATTGAGGATTGAAAGGGTCTAATGTTTTCAATTCAGACCATAATAAGTCAAATTCTGCATCTGAAATAATAGGTGCTGCTTTGTTATAATAAAGATCAGAATGGTATGAAATCTGTTCAACCAACCAAGAAACAAGCTCTCGCTCATCACCTCCTGCTGGGCGCTCATCAACCATGTCTATTGAGAAGAGGAGGGTGCCTTGAACATGCGTATTGAGAGATTAGAATGTATAGCATAAGCTAGTACTTTCATGGTGGGCCAGCCAGGATTTGAACCTGGGTCGCGCGACCCCCAGCCGCGAAGTATAGACCAAGCTAACCTACAGGCCCCTATGTTCTACGGGGGTACTAATTTGTTCAAAGCCCTAACCTAAGTGTAAACTCAGTTTTCTCGAGCAATGCTGAATGGTGCTACCTCATCGATTAAATCGATATGCGCAACGAACATTCTACGGCAACAGTATCTTTCAATACCAAGATTATCTAATGTAACCTGTGTATCTTCACCATTTACTACTGCTTCTTTGTATTCTTCATATTTGTGAGCAATAACTTTGCCACAACTCCAACAACGGACTGGTATCAACATATTTTTTTCACCTCATCTGTAAGACTTTTGCCATTTAGCACGAGCGCCTCGACCCATTTGATGCTTGGGTTCTTTGCGTCTTGGATCGTTAACAAGAAGACTACGGTCAAATCGCAAGTATTCGTCACGTAATTCTTCATCTTCACCTTTTGCACCGCCATTCCACTTCACTAATCCACGAGCAATAGCGGTTCTAATTGCGTCTACTTGCCCCATTTGACCGCCGCCTTGTACGTCAACAATAATGTCAACATCATTAAGACGATTCATGGCTTCAGCTATTTGGACTGGTTCAAGTGCTTTACGACGAGCAAGAGAGGGTTCCATAATATGAATCGGTTGACTATTAACACGTACTCTTCCCTGTCCCTTTCGGACTGTTGCACGAGCAATTGCAGTCTTCCTTTTACCACTAGTTTCAACTGAAATCTTTCCTTTCTTCCTAGCCATATTTACTGACCTCCCCATCGTGTCGCGTCTACACCAAGTGCTGACGATATCTCTCCAAGCCGTACAAATTTAACAGGCAATGGGCGATCTAAAGCTGATGCGTCACCCCATATGTGTCCATCAGGTAACTCTTCTCCTGAGAGATTTGTTGGAGTGCCAATCATAACTCTAAGATCTCTGACTGCGTTACGACCGCTACTGTTCTTTTGGTAAGGAAGCATGCCTCTAACCGTTCTTTTCATAATTTGATCAGGCATTCTAGGAAAGAATGGCCCCTTTCTTGGATGGTTTAATTTATACTTAAAATCGTAATCTGCTAAAACTCTTGAGCGTGGTCCTGATACTATCGCATTTTCAGAATTTAATACAATAATTCTTACAGGGTTTCCTGCCTTTCTAGCTGTAAGCAACTGCTTCGCAACTACACTAGCCAATCTTCCAAGAACTTTGTCTGTAGCATCGTATACTATTGTTTCTGAATTATCCAAGGATTCTCACCCCCGCTCCTTCTGGGTTTTCATTCATTAGTTCACGGATCGTGATTACACGACCGCCGGCGTCTTCAATTTTAGAGCGGGCTCCAGAACTTACACTATAGGCGGCGACGTTAGGCTTACCAGCAACCTCGCCACTTCCTAACAACTTGCCAGGAACGAGAACTATGTCTTCGTTCGCTGCATATCGCGAAAGGCGGCTTAGGTTTGGTTCAGCCCAGTTGCTGCGACTAGTTTCTAGACGCAGAGCAACGTCTCGCCATAGTGCAGAACCGGTTGACCTACTCTGGGCTTTCAAATCACCGATTAAGGTGATAAGGGCCGCATTGGTCTTTCTGTTGTTCTTACTCATATGACTCCCTCGACGTTTCTTGGGTATCGCGGCCACCTGACGACCTGTTATGAATGCTACTACTGAGCAAAGGGCTAATTCGTTGCACTGCGCCTAAGATGGATGTTTGTCCCTCTGCAATTGGTTGCAGAGATGAACAAACCTAAATCACAAAGAAAATCCATCTCTTTGATCGTCGTCGTCGACACCAGCTATTCTTGTCTGACCCTCGGAATCTACAAACTCTCCTGCCTTTATAACTGAGCCATAAAGACCTGATTCATTGACAGAAGTACGATTCAACATACTTTCGCCGAGAGCATTACTCAGATGATTGATTATTGATTGAAGTGACTCTATAGCACGGTCTCTTTGATCAGCACCAATTTCATGATCTGAATATCTCGCTTCTTCGAATATTGAGAATAATACGTCAAGATCCTCTGGAGGCGTGATTCCGCCAAGCATTGTATTGACTGCGTCTTCGAATTCACGAGTTGTTTCATACACTTTCTTCATAGCGCCCTTACTTCGGAAGAATCTAACCAGTTGTTTGTAACAATCAAATATTGTCGCGATATAGTCGTTAGATGCCTTTAATGACATAAGAGAATCTGTCAAAATTCCTCTGATTATTTCGATTCTGCGCCTTTCATTGTAATTTCTATACATTATTGCTCCAATTAATAGAACGAAAGAACCCATTATTCCTAAAATAGTGATTACTCGGAAAGTCCAGAAGTCTGTTCCAGATGCGGTTGATTGATCACCAAGATATATGATTGGTGTACTATTCAGGAACTCTTCTTGGAAGAATGCAGATTCTTGGAAGTGGACAAGGACTCGCCACTTTCCGTCAATTGCATTTTCAGAACCTGAAATATCACCTGGAACATATTTTCCTTCGTATATGAAACTGAAATTTGCCTCTCCTTTTTCATTGGTAACAGAGTATTCAACATTGTTAGTTTCCCATCCTGTACCATTCCAGTACTGGAATGTGAAAATCACAGTTTCACCCTCTACAGACACGTCAAGACGGTCTCGTAATATCGAAACCTTTCCATCAACAATATCGCCAACTTGATACCCTGAAGAGCTTGCCCAGTGATCTTTGAGCAATATGTCTACTTTACTCCTAACAAGAACTGTAATGTCCTCATAGGATCCATTAACGACTGGGGTTGTCTCAGCTTTACATCCACCCGGTAATTCTTTGGTTGGTTCATAGGCAATTCTGATTGTTCGGAATCCTTCTAATTTTTGCCCGCTTGGTTCAACGCCTTTTCGGCTAGGGTTATCGTCTGGATCTCCAGAATACCATTCAATCTCACCGGTTCCATCCTCAGTTGTTGCTGTCGCAATTGGTCTTGTATTGGTTTCAGGATCGAGATAAATGTTCAAACACTTTCCACCAACAGGATTACCATTTACTTGAGTTAATACGGCATCTATGTGGAATGATTCTTTCAGATAAAGAACTGGGAAAACCGAACCGTTCTCAAATCTGTAAGTATCAATATCTGTTCGGAATGGTCCGACTTCTTGGACGGCCATGGTTGAATTAGAAAATACTGGGAAGAATTTAGTTATACTTGAATTACTATATCTATATTGATCTCCTGTTTCATATGAATAGTAATTCACAGTAACCTTTGCCTGACCTGCTTGTATATCATTCAAAGGACAAACTATGGAGAAGAATCCATTGGAATCGGTTACTCCTCCATTACATGCATTTACTCCTAATTCAGTACCTACCATCTCATATTGAACCTGAATTGGTCGATTGGACAAATTAGTATTCAATTCATCGACCAGTTGGCCGGTAACCGTCATTGGTTTGTCTATTGGTTGACCTGTTAACTGGTCTATTTCAGAAGTATACACAATTTGATTGTCGACCGTTAATTGTGTTCCGCCAATTAAACTAAAACCTTGGCCATTATACTGGAATACTTTACGATAATGATCGCTGTTTAATATTTGAGCACAAGGATCCCATGCTCCTGAAATTGAAAGCATTTCTTGGTCTATTGGGTTACACCCCTCATGTGGTAAATTTTCTGAAAATCTAATTATTACATTAACGGGACCAAAACCATCTGGCAAGAAGGAAAGTGGATCATCTCTCAATAATTGAGGATCCAATAACATTGCATGATTAATTGTTCCAGCATTTGGACATAATGTTTGTACAATCTGTCTATGAACGGTTTGTTCGAAATCAACTCCTTCGAGTATGACTAAAACTTCGCCACCATTCTCTCCACAGCCATCCAGAAGTTCTCCTTTATCTTTGATTGCAGCTGTTCTGTTATCATCAGTTATTTGAGCAGTAAATTCCCAAATATCACCACTAGACAATCTATTTGCTGTAGTACTCTGAAGATCAATGAAAGTCCTAGATACGACCCAAAGATCAATTTCAGAAGAACTGCCTTGCCGATAAGTGTCTCCAGGATATGTGAAACTTAAAGAAAAGTTTCCTAATTGATGCATCTCATCTATTGTTAGATTGATTTTGAATACTCCATTCAAATCAGTTACCGCAACATCACTTGTCCCATCGGCTGACCAAGTGTAGTTCACTGGAGCGTCTCTTACAGGTTGGTAGGCATTGTCAATTACTCGAGCCTCAATTGTAGTATTTTGACCACGATAAAGTCGAGGAATAGTGTTTAACTGGAAATCGGTTGTACCTATTACTGATACATTGACATATGCTCCAGTTGGTGCCAGTACTGCTGACTGATTACCAGTGAAATAATAATTAGAGTTGGTAAAATCTGCACGTATGCCAAATACTCCAGCAGGATACTGAGAATACCAGGTCCAATTATAATCGAATAACGCTTCTCCATTAACCATATCTGGAACTCTAGCGAATCCGGTTTCTTGGGCTCCTGCGAATACTCCATTACCATCTACATCAACTTGTAATGCCATAGCATCATGAGGCCATGCTGTCATGGTTCTATTCCAAACTGTACCAAGCACCCTAAAGGTCTCTCCGGTAAACATTTCGGGAACAACCTCACAACGGATGTCACTAGAAGGATCAAGTGGATTGATTGGTCCACATGGCGGTACATTGAAATCACCACCATTTTGCATAGCAATGAACCAATGAGTGCCGTTTGAAGATATGAAGGGGCGTAAATTAGCAGCCTCTCCTGTGAGTCCTTGAGGCGTGCCATCCCAAAGCATAGGGTATTGCTTACCTAAACTCACTTCACTGTATTCTAAACCAGCGTTAACCAACGATGGCGCGTGGAATAAAGCTCTCCAAGCGCCGAAAGAAGAACCTGTGAACTGAGTGGAGTCATAGAAATAAACAGGGCGGATTGAAGGAGTGATTATGTCTGCCTCTACATACATTCGGTGCATAGACCGAATTGCAAACGAGTCCGTCTCATCGCCTTCAAGATAAGGCCAAGGCAATTCTGCCCCTAAGTCTGGACGAGATTTACCAATGAACATATAATCCCCTATTGGCAGACTTGTATTTGTGTATTCATAAATACCAACAACACTGTGAGTTTTGGAAGTATTATCCCATACAATTTCTTCATACGCTCCGGGTATCATACCTGGTCCATTATCAATTGTGGAATTCCACTGGACTTGCTTCCAAACACCTTGTATTCCAGTTGTCTGCACGAAGGTAAGAGATATCCAGCCTCGAGAGTCGGCTCTATACCCATATCCATACCCATCAAACACTGTTGGGTGCGTTATATTTCCAAATGGGCCACCATGAACTGTAAATGATACTGGAGCATGTGATAATTTATTATCGAATATCCCTCTATCCCAATCAGCTGCATAATGAACCTTATAATCTACGAATAATGGTTGTTCATCGCTACGGAAATATGTCCATGCAACATAATCTATTGTAGTATTTGCACGTACTTCAGTGGGAACAGGTTCAGTTGAAGAACCGTCATGAATAAACATCTCAGTAACTTCAGCGTACACATGATATGTTGTATTAGATCCTACAGGTAAATCCTCTGGGAATAAGAATTGTCCAACCGTAAATTCACCATTTACATCTGTTAAAACATCAACCGTCTCAACTGCAGATGTACCATTGCTAATCCAAGCAATGTGTACCTGAACTGGTAGATTTTCAGCAGGTGTAAAGACGCCTTGATCTATGTCTAACCAATTCACAGTCCCATTGAATTTAGCAGCATATAAATTATCTAACCACAATACATCTGGAGAAGTTAAAGTAATCCTAGTAGGAATTTTATCGTCTTCATCCAAGATACCATCGTTATCGTGATCCCAGTCAGAAGAATTGCCGTCGTCTTCTTCTAATTGATCCCAATCTACATCTGTCCTATTGTCATTATCGTCATCTTCATCGATTGCATCAGGGCCAGTATTAGGGTCAGAGGGGTTGGCTATTCCTTCGCCGCCACCAAAGTCATCATGATCCCAAGGATTTGTGGATTCACTGTCGTATCGTGAAGGCCAAAGCATAACCTCATCTTCATCAAGCATTCCATCAGAATCATCGTCTAAATCAATGTCATCACGAAGACCATCATTGTCGTGATCCCATGCAGAAATAAATGGTGTTGCTGTATTCAGCTCTTCTTGGTTGTGTCTTCCGTCACCATCCCAATCCGTATCCGCCCAATTAACAATTCCATCGTTGTCGTGATCCCAAGTCATCTGTTCTTCACCGACGAAACATAGGAGTTCTTGATCTGCGTCTAATACTCCGTTATTGTCGTCATCAGGGTCTTCTCCATCTGGAACGCCATCATTATCATTATCAACGTCATAATATTTCGGATTGAGTAACCCCTGTCCGAGAACACCTTTGTCATGCACTGCTTGATACCACCCATCCTCATCAGGGTCAGTATCAGTACCATCGTCATCGTTATCCTCACAATTGGAACCCGTATAGAAATTACCAGGAGGTAGAGTTCCGGAATCGTCATCAAGATCGTCATTACTATCTATCTCAAAATAATCCCAAATACCATCATCATCATCGTCAACATCCCAATGGTCATAAACTCCATCAAAATCATCGTCTAAATCGGCAGTGTCATTAAACAAACACTGCGGTTCCATATTTCCAGCAACTGGAGCGCCGCAATCGTCATCAGGATCAATATCATTGTTCAATAAATCTGCTCTTTCGTCTGGGAAAAAGTTAGCATTCGAATCGGCTGTCCATTGGAAAAAGCCAAAATTAAGTCCAATATAAGCCACCCATAAATCACGATTATCTTTCATTTGATTATAGGTAACTGCAGCCGTTGGGCTGACACCACTCTGAGGGTCAAAAGTAAAGTGGAAACAATTCTTATTGCATGTCCATGCACCTTGAGAATTGCTACCATTGTATGCCCCATCACTGTAATCAGGATCAGGTCTAGTACTGTAAGGATATGTATATTCAACTTGGTTTGCTCTTGTTGGAGTGATTAAAGGCGCACCATAATACCAAGCATAGAATATGCCACATTCATGATCTATTGCCTGAGGTTGTTGAGGTACATAAATCCAAAACAACGTAGCGCCGCAACTATTGTCATCAAAGCTACCTCCCATCTTAAGATCATTAACATCTAATACAGCGTCATTTCCTTCATCTTGATCCCACCAATCAGGCAATCCATCAGCATCTTGATCAACATCTATTCCATTGATTAAAGAATCACCATCGATATCGATATCAAAGAAATTGCCGCCATTATATGGGCTCCATTTTTGGATAACATACCAATATAGTTCAGGTATCTGCCCACTTACAGTAGGAGCAGATGAATCAAAACCATTGTAATCTAATATGAAGCCATTTTCACTCGTAAATGGATTAAACATCCAAGATTGATTCCAGTACATATCATAAACAATAGGGAATGCATACAATTGATCGTCTTCTGAACCATCTAGAAAATCTCCGTCACTAGTTGGATAGGTGTTATCGTAAGGGTCAGTAGCATCTAAATCTTGTACTCCACAGTTACCATCATCAGGATCATAATAATCAGAAATACCATCATTATCGTCATCCCAATCTTGATCATTTGCTAATCCGTCACCATCGACATCAGTATCAATATCATTGGGCCCGTCATCTCTATACTTTGAACCGTTAAGTAAATGCAAATCATTATCATCATCAAGATCACAATTATCATCAATATCTAACCAATCATATATTCCGTCGTTATCATCATCTATATCGTCCCAGTTGTTGATACCATCTTCATCCCAATCATTGAAACCAGTGTATGATTTACGCATCAAGAAACAATTATCATCTGGATTTGAAGGATTTGGATTAGTAAGACTAGGGCAGTCCCATGTATCTACTGTACTTTGAGGAACTGTTGGGAAAACGTCCTCCTCGTTTATTTGGCCATCATTATCTAAATCCCAAGGTAAATCACTCGAATCGGTCAGTGTGCCTCCAACCGTATTATCGGGTACTGGAACACCTCCCATATCAGTATCTAACCAATCCCAGACCAAATCATAATCTTGATCTATGACTCTGTATCGGTCATCATCAAGATCACGGTCATAGTCTATTTCACAATCTATACCCGGTATCATAATATATCCTGGTGTATAGAAATCTTGATTTTGTATAGGATAGTCTCCTATTGTATCTCCGTTTGTATCTGTCTGGAGGCAGGTGTCTAATATTCCATCATTATCATCATCGACGTCATACATATCTGCCAATCCGTCATTGTCATCATCGGTATCTGAAGAATCCGGAGAGCCGTCATTATCATTGTCTGGATCGAGGAAGTTAGGAATTCCATCTCCGTCTAAATCACCATCTTGTATTGAATTGAAAGATTGTTCTTTCGGATGCCATGCCTTTTCTAGTTCAACAAAATCAACACCCCCAACATAACTTGAATAGAAGTGAGTGGCGGCACTAGTTGAGGCTGTGACATTTATTTCCCCAAATCCTAATATTATATCCGAATAAGAAAATATTCCTGTATTATTAAAAGTGAAGGAAAATGTGCCTCCAGGAGCTATTATCGGGCTGAAAAATCCTGCCTGAGAGCTAGTGACTGAGTGGTCAACAGTATCTAAATTTGTCCAAGTTATCGAATCTCCTGCGGTGATAGTTATGTTTGTTGGATTCAAACCCGATGCTTCTAAGAATACATCATGAGTTGTGGCTCCTGCAGCCCATTCAACCCAATCGTCCCAAAGATTATTTGCAGTAATATTTGTTGTGATTTGGCTATTCCATGGGTGTGCATCCCACAAATCTGCTACACCATCATTATCATCATCTAAATCGAAATAATCTTGTTTGCCGTCACTGTCAAAGTCACAAGGCCATGTAAATTGATCTATTCTGCCATCATTATCATCATCTTCATCATAAGATCCTTTGCCGGTACCATCTATGTCATCATCAGTAATTCCATCATTATCATGATCTAACAAATTCTGATCTATCCTATAACCGGTGCCAACTTGTGTCTGTGTCCAAGGATGTATTGTTGTTGGAATAACATATCTGTCTTCTGTATTGTTTTGGGGGTCGGCTCCCTGTGACCAATCTATTGGACCTTCTAACAATCCATCGTTATCATCATCCCAATCAAATTCGTCTTGTACACCATCATTATCATGGTCATAAGGGTCTGTGCCATAACAACCATCAAATCTCTCAATTAGGTCATTAATCCCATCGTTATCGTCGTCTAAATCATACAAATCAGATATTCCGTCGTTATCGTGGTCTTCGGTATCTGTTTCTTCTAATAAGAATCCGTAACTAGAATCTATTGCTAAAGCAGATGGATCTGAAACTTTACCATAAACTGCTAATGGATCATGATACATAGGGTCGTTAAATGCTGGATGAGAAAATGGGTTCTCTGCTCCGGGTTGTATTGTATTGCTCTCGTCCATAGGTCCGTTAGCAACATCTAACTGTTGGAATGCGGTTCTCTGGGTGACTGGTCCCCATTCTGATTCTTCCTCGTTATATGGCTCGAAATCTTGGAAGGAATACATCTGAGTACTGAATAACATAATGAATACCATTAAGCCAGCAACAATGCTCTTTCTAGAACCCTCAATACTTATTTTTTCTTGTAATTTCTCTATCATCGTGACCACCGAAGTATCTTTGCTAAATATGAATCACTTATCAACGCACACCCTAGGATTTCAGTGAATGTATCAACATACTGTTTTAGTATCATAGTTCATCTTATTCTTGCACCCAAAAGTCAAATACTCTTAGAAGAAAAATGACCACTTTACAAACCATAATATATGTCAATAAGAATAATAAAAATAAAGATGAAAAAGGTTAGACTCTATGATAAGGGAGGCCTTTGATGATTGTACATGCACGGTATAGCTGCTCCAATAGAACAACGGCAGCCAATTCGTGAGGAAGCGTTATTTTTCCTAATGAAAGAGAAGTAAGATTATCGCCATGCTTTCCAAACCCCCCAGGTGGCCCTACGACTAAATGTATTGAATCACTTGAAATTCTCCATTTCTTCATCTTCTCTGAATAACCCATACTATCGATGATTTCGCCTTTTTCTTGCAAAAGTATTACTCTATCTTTACCTGCCTTTTTAATTATATTTTCAATATATAATTCAGGATTAGTTTGGTTTCTATGTTCAATAATTTGTACACCATCGGCCGTTAGTCTATTTGCATAATCAGAAATTGCCTTTCTAAATGATGAATCTTTAGCTTTGCCATGTAAATGGACAAACACTCTTCCCATGAGGTTCGGAGGACTAGGCACACTTTCATTGATTCGCAAAGCATCAAGAAAGAACACCATGACGCAAGAACGATTTGGATGAAGTGGTGGCCGTTCAAAAAGAAGGAAAAGATCATACAAGAAGACCCTCACATCAAAGGCACCCATCTATGGTTACAAGATTTAAGAGAAGTTTCTGAAAAAAATTTTGATAACCATTCAGAAGGACAGCGGCTAATTCGTCAAATGCAGGTAGAATGGACGGATGCACACAAAAATGGAGAAGTGTCAGATGAACTTTTATCAGGATTAGATAGAAGAGCATTTAGACTTCTAAGATCTGATTCCGAAGAATGGTTGAAGTGGTTAGATAACGAAGATTTTTGGATGCCAGGCTGGGGCGTTGAATCAATAGAGTGATTGAGATGTGGCCGTGGATTCTCTTATTCGCTGTGACTGGATGTATTGTTTTCTGGTATAGTAAGAAACAACCATTTCCTGAGATAAGCGGAAGATTTGCAATAATTCTATTATTTGTCTCTATTATTTTGTGGTTAGCAACAAATGCACCTAGAGGAGAAGGGAATGTTCTGGTTCCTGCTTTTCTTGCTTCAATTATAGGAGGTAGTGCAGTGATTTACGGGGTAATTAAAATGTCAATTACCAATGACGATGTTGTTGTTGCACCATTTGGCGGAATCCTATTTTGTATGGGTTCGATAACTTTGCTCTCAGAAAGATGGAGTGATGCCTCTCAAATTGAGCAAATTGGTTCATTTATTCTAGCATCGATCTTAGTAATCCTAGAACTATATCTTGTTTTCAGAGGATTGATTATTGGTGTTCAAGGCATTTCATGGTCAAAATCAGGCCTAAGACAAATCAGTAGGGGTTTGATTCATGGAAAGACTGGAGCAATCGCTCATTTTGAAAAATCTTGGGATATGGATGAACAATGGATTAATGCGATGAGTCATGCAGCATTGGCACTTATCTACGAAAAGGAAAAAAATGAGGGTGCTAAGATGGAACATATTATTCAATTGGAAAAGATTGGAGGCTGGGAAGCTGTCGACGATGCATGGATTGAAACCATAAGAAATCACCTAAACTTGAATTAATACAAAAGACGATTATTCATATTGTCTAACCCTATCGGAGGGTATAGTATGGTTCGAATTACTAAGGTTCACACCGGCGGTGGAGATAAGGGTCAAACCTCACTTCTCGATGGAAAAAGAGTAGGGAAGGAAGATCTGAGAGTTGATGTTTATGGTACAATTGATGAATTAAATTCACAAATTGGTGTTGTACGTATGGAATTAAACAGAAATGCAAATTCTCATTCAATGAATTTCAGCAACGAAGCTGTCGATAAGTTAGATATTATTCAACAAGAATTGTTTGACATAGGAGGTGAATGTGCATGCTCACCAGGTATGCTCCCTCCACAAATGGCGCTAATTGGAATGAAAGAATGCGATAGGTTGGTGAAAGAGATGGATGAATGGCTGAAAGATTTGCAACCATTATCATCATTCATAATGCCTACTGGTTCCCCTCCTGTTGCAACTTTACACGTTGCTAGAACCGTAGCAAGAAGAGCAGAAAGAAAAGTTTGTAAAATAATATCAGTAGATGGTGAAGATGCAGTTAGAATGGAAATAATATGTTACCTAAACCGATTATCAGATTGGCTTTTTGTTTTGGGGCGCTGGCTCTCTATGAAGAATGACGAAACAGAAGTTCTGTGGACACCTTTGGGTAAGAGATAGGGTGTAATTATTGAGTCTCGAATCAGCAGGATTCGAAGGCTTTGCAATTAGTATCTCTTTGATATTTGCTTTGGGACCTCAAAACGTTTTCATTCTAAGACAGGGTTTAATGAAAAGTCATGTTTTAATTTCATGTTTAGTATGTTCTATTTCTGACGCTTTATTGATTGCAGCAGGTGTTCTGGGAATAGGACTATTTCTTTCAGAAGTGAAAGGATTAGAAATTTGGATTTCTACTATAGCCGCACTCTTTTTGATAACATATGGGTGCCTCAGGATTAAGTCTTCATTGAATCCTGAAGGTATGGTGATAGAAGAAAAAGAAGAAGAAAGTAGAGGGAAAATAGTGCTCACTGCATTGGCTTTTACATATCTAAATCCCCATGTATATGTTGATACTCTGTTACTAATAGGTGGCGCTTCTAGTAGGTACGTAGGGAATGAAAAATTGTCTTTTGGAATAGGTGCTGCTACCGCTTCCTTTGTTTTCTTCTTTACATTGGGTTATGGAGCAAAACTAATGTCTCCTATTTTGAATAATCCGCGTTCTTGGAAGGTAATTGATTTGGTTATAGCAACAATAATGTTTGTAATTGCAGGAATAATCATGGCACCTCATAGTCATGATATAATCGAATTATTCTAGTTATGAAGTCAATATTTCTTTAATAGAATCCATGAGAAAAATTACCTCCTCTGAGGTATTGTCCATATGAGGAGAGATTCTTATCAAACCTGCACGATTAGTTACTAATATTCCATATTCATTTTGTAACCGATTAACAATATCTTCGGCGTCATATCCTGAAGGAGGAACTAAACTAATTATTGCACTACGTTCAGAATTATCCAGAGGAGAGGCAATGCGCAGGTTCATTTCACTGCATCGAGAGATTATGAGATTAATTAATTCTAAGTTGTGTTTCCACACATTATCAATACCGTATTCCAATATTTCATCTATTGCTACTGAAAGACCCAAAGCAGCTCCAAAATTTATTGTTGAAAATTCAAAACAACTAGCGCTATTAGGTAAATCAAGACGATCGGCACGCATATCCCACATTTCGTTATGACTTCTAAAACCCAATAATCCAGGAATATAAGAGGAGTAAATTTTGGGAGAAATGTATGCAACTGCTGCACCAAAAGTACCTCTTAGCCATTTGTAACCAGATGAGACAATTGCATCTGCACCTGAATTATAAGCATCTATTGGAATAGCCCCCATTGATTGGGTAGCATCTATTATCAGTAATGCCCCTACTTCGTGTGCAGCTTTAGAAAACAAATCTAAATCATAATGTTGGCCATTTGCATACTCTACATGAGAAAGTGTAACAACCGAAGTATTAGAATCTATTAAATTCAATATATCTTCTTGTTTAGTATAGAAAAAATTGTCATGAGGTGCTAACCTAATTTCTGAATTGAATTCTTGAGAAACTCTTGTCCAAGGATATACAGTAGATGGGAAGGAGGCTTTCGTTGATACAATATTTGTCCCTTCTTTGGGAGCTATTGCCCATGCTATTGAGCTTAAGATTTCGGTCGCACTAGAACCAACACAGACATCATTAAAGTCGCATTGTAAAAGTTCTGCAGCAGATTTACGTAATGGCATCATAGCATTTTTCTCCGCTTTACCATCAAATCTTGCAGCGCCACCAGATGCAAGAGAATTTGCCCATTCAGAACTAACTTTATGCGCTGCTAGAGAAGTTGTAGCAATATTTGCATAAGATAAGTTAATCCATTTCCTGTCTTCGCTAATATTCTCATCTCCTTACTAGAAATTAAATCCCGCCATGATTAATTGATTGAAGATACTCTTTAGCGGAATTTAACAGATTAACCTCTTGATCGAAGGTTACTTGTTGGAGCGCTTCGTCAAAACTAAGCCACATATAGTTAGTATGCTCATGAGAGAGTGTTACATTCAACTGATTAGTTTCCGCTAAATACCAAAAAACTTGTTTTGAAGTGGGGACTCCTTTTAACGAAAAGGTGTACTCAGTTCTAGAATCCCAACCATCAATTAATGAAACTTCAGAAATTCCTGTTTCTTCTAATAATTCTCTCTGAGCAGTAGAAAAAAAATCTGTATCTAATTCTTCAACATGACCTTTAGGAAAACTCCAATGGCCTTGAGGATATTGCAACAAAAGAACGCTGTCATAATTGATTAGAATGAAGCCGCAGGATGTTTCCATGGTTGGTCGGAGAGGTCATGGATATTCAATTATGGCAGAAGAAGAATACGCAAACACAATTGAATAGGTGTGTAGAGTTGCGTAATATGTCCGACGAAGCGTTGGCTCTAGATATTGATACTATCATCACTGATGATGACCTTGATGGTGTCGTAACTGCTGCAATATTGAGAAGATGGTGGCCCGAAGCAAAGATTGAATTTGGGCATCCAGGAAATTTACGTGCAGGAATGATGGATCATCTAATCAATAGAAGAACTGCGATTTGCGATTTACCAAGACATCCTAAATGTGGTTTGAGTATTGATCATCATCAATCAAACGAACCCAAAGAAGAAATAGATTCTGAGACTGTAGTTTTATGGGAACAGACGCCGAGTGCGGCAAGGATTGCATATAATATTCTAAAAGAAAAAATAGATTTAACTGATTTATCAGAAACGATGGTTTGGGTGGATAAATTAGATGGTGGGGCAATCACAATTGAAGAATTTATGGGGGAAAATCCCGTTTTATGGCTTGGAAGAATTATTGGCGATGATCATGATATCACAATGAAGATTCTGGAAAAAATACAAGAACGTATGCCAATAAAAGAAATATTATCAATTTCAGAAATAAGTAAAGTTCTCGATGGAAGAAAGAAGAGGCAAGTTTTCCTTACTGAAATGATTTCTAAAAATATTCAAATTATTGATAGGCTGGCAATTGCTAGATTGGAGAATCTAAAATTAAGATCAAATGGATATCATGTCACTGCGATTGCTGGAAAGGATTGTGATGCCTGTTTGGTAATTCATGGTGATATAGGAGCTAGTTTCGATGATAAGGACGGTTACCCGGTTTCTGCTTCATTCTATACTAATTCATTTATTCATAAATCAGGAGGGGTTTTTGACTTGACAAAATTGGCAACTAGATTTGATAATGATGGAGGAGGGCATGCCAATGCTTGTGGCTGTAGAATAAAGGCAATCGACAATGGTGTTGTAGTTAATAGAGATGTGACTATAAATGACGTTGAAGAAAATATAAAACAATGGCTAGATATGTGGTCTCAAAGATAAGTAAATAAATATAAAAATCCGAGGAAAGCATGTATTATGATTAGATAAATCATGACGTCGCTAACTCTCCCATGTAAATTACTAATTTTACCAAAAGATTGTCCTGCTATGCGATTTTTACTGGCTTTGAGTCCAAGTCTCCTAAGATATATCATTAAGGCCAGTCCCAATAATCCAGCCCAACCGTGGAAATGATTTGGGATTAAATCAGAAAAATATACTTGCCCGTTGTTTATCTGAAAATATGCCGCCTTAGAAAGGAAAGCCAGGACAATAACACCTACAACATAAGAAAATAATTTGTTCCCATTTTGTTCGTGATTTAGAATTGCTTTTTCTCTCTCAGCGCCCTTTTTACCAATACTTATTTGTCTCCATTTTCTCTGATTTACAAATAGCCAAATAACGGTTAAAGCAGACAATGGATGAAGGAGGATAATTAATGTGGCCGCAACCTCCATGGTGTTCGCTGAATCGAATCATATCTTGAGTTATCGCTTTTCCTGTCTTGCATAGGACGGCGGTGTATTCATGTAGGAGGGGCATGGGGGCGATTTATCGGAGCGTTTTCATTTGGAACACTATCTTCTTGATTGTATTGAATCCCTGCAACCTGCAGGAGATGATGTGGAAAGAAGAAAGCGCGCCTTAACAAAATCAAGTTCATGGGATTTGTTAGATAAAAATTGGAAAGCTGTTGCTCTTTTAGTCGCAGAAAGGACTGCGCCTGAAGCAATTGATAAAGAGAATCTCGAGAGTGCAACAAATCGCGGCAACATTGATCGAAGAACAAGAAATAGAGGAATGCGGAGGAGAGGAGGGAGGCAAGTCAAAAGAAGTTTTGAAGATTATTTATTATCTCCTCAACAAGTGATTAAGTCAGAAAAATCTGCAGCATTCAAATTAACTGTATTAATTGCGCAAAAGCATAAAATGGATTCTTGGGATCCATCTTTTGATGAGCAAATGGATTTGTTGCGAATTGAATGTAGCCAAGGCATTCATCCGGTTTGGAGTCGGTTGGCAAGAGAAGCTCCTGTTTTTGCAGAATTAGAACGATTTGATATTAATGATGAAGAAGAAAGTAATATGGATTCTGAAGATTGGATTAATGCATCTCACATTGATCCAAAAAATAACTTTAGTATTCAAACATGGTTGAGTAGGGAGATCCCGCTTAAACTGACTTCTGGTCAAGCACTTGCACTAGAAAAGATTCGAAGAGACTTGGCTGGTAAACCAAGACCTAAAGAGTGGTTGCGAATAATGAAGGGTAAATTGAGAGGGTTGGAAAATGAAGGTGCATTATTAGAAGCGATGTTGCTACTAAGTGCGGACTCTGAAGAGGCGGAAAATGTTTTAGAAAGTATAAAAGATTCTGATTCGATGTCTAAAATTGTAGAAAAACAAAGAAGATTGTATCATATAAGAAAGGACAAGAAAGATGTCATTATTGAATCCTTAAAACAACCAGGAAATGATGAGCTCTCGCGAGCAATAAAAATCGAAGGTTGGAAGAGAATCGATAAAGTGGATCAAGAATTAGATTTAAAATTATTAAAAGAAGGTAGGTCAATATTAGAAGAAAACGAGGAGCATTTTCCCTCCGCTTTACTTTGGAGAATTAGTAAACTTCTTTTTGAAAATGGCGAATATAAAGAATCTCGAGAGGCAATAGAGGATCTGTCATTGAATGATGTTGAAGAAATAATCCTTGCAATTAAGATAGTCTCAAAGAATTATTCTGAAAAATTAGAAAAAACTATTATCAGTGCAATCAATAATTCAGAAGAAGAAGCTGTAGTATTCGCGATGAGGTCGGAAGAAGCCCCCATAACTATACAATTAGAAGGAGTTAGGATTCTCTCAAAATTAGATTCTATCAGATATACAGATGAGATATTGGCGGTACTGACTCGTACAGCGAATATTGAGGGTCTTGCAAAAAATATGTCTGTTGATAAAACATTAGCTTCAGTTTATCCGTTTAGAGCGTTGATGATTTGGCATTTAATGCCAGCAAAAACAGGAATAAATAAAATGGATCAAATTGTTAATCTTCGAAAAGAGGCTTTACTGGCTCTAGAAGAATCCGAAAAAGACGATGTTCTTTCTAATGTTTCAATAGCACTTATTTCATTGTTGGGAGGTGTTTCCTCTGATATGGAACCTATACGTAAAATGTTAGATTCTAAAACAACTAAGAAATTAAATGAAGTGCGAAGAGCTCTGGCTTCTGACGGAGATGGAATTGTAAATATTACAAAAATTGAGTCGCTTAACGATTCACTCATGAGCACTGAAATGAAAGAGTTAGACAAAAGATTGTTCAGTTCTTTAATCGATTCTCTGTATCTAAATTCTGCTGCAATGAAACTGCAATTAGGAAACGAAGAAAAACGGACTACTGCATTACAAATATTGGAAAATCTGGCAGGCAAAGAAGAAAGTACAATTCGTACAATCCAAGAAATTACAAATTTAGTTAAAGAGCACAGTATCGGAATCGAATCTTTAGAAAAATGGTATAGGGCATATGATAAAGAATCGGCGGAATATCAAGTTGTTAGAGCCGCTCTAGAAAGGGAAAAGGGGAATCGTCTGAATGCTGCTAGAGCTTACAAAGAAGGCGCCCTAAAAATCAATAATGATTATGAAGAATCGTCTCTAATTCTTAGACAGGCGATGATTGAATACGCACACGATGGTGCATGGAAAGAGGCTGTAGAATTATTAAAACAGAGACCTGAACTAGAAACTTTGTTAACTCAAAGATTTCAATTATATCTGAAGACATGTGCAGATAATGCTTCTGAAAATACAGGCCGTGCAACTGATAGACTCATACAATTTGTGAGAAATGAAGAAAAGAATGATGATGGAGAAGACAACTCAGATTATAAGAAAAGAATGAAGGAATCATTAGAGTTGATTAAAAAATATCCAGAGGAACATGATTTACCAGATGGGAACTTTAGAGGAAGAGTAAAGGCGGCCTTATTGAAGTTAGAAAAATCTGGAGATAGTAAACAATCTGAATTAGAAAAAAGTTTCAAGAGAGAGTTAGATGCTAGAGATATTGAAGGACTACAAATTGTGATAGAACAAATTGCTGAAGAAAATCCACTTCGAGGCATTAGAAGATATGATGAAGCAATTGATACTGGGTTTTTCAAAGGAAGGAAAGTTGAAAGATTGCGCGGAATACAAAGATTGGCTTTTGTTAGTCAAAGCTCGAATATTCCAATAAAAGATAGGAAGACGTTGCGAAATTTAGGTTTAAAACCCTTGATTTTAGTAGATACGAATATACTAATTCATGCACTAAAAGATGATTTGTTACAAGAAATATCAAATGATGAGTATGGTTCTTTTGATTGGTCAGTTGAAAGATCATTCCATATGATGCTAAGAAGGCAGGGAGGAAAAGAAACTTTCCTTTCAATACCTCCAGCGGCATTGGGAGAATTTAGACATAGGGCAAGAAACCCAGAGGCAGTTCTAAATTTATTTAATGATATTTATATTAACAGAAAAGAATGGAAAAAGAAAATAACATCTAAATTCCTCAAAGAAAGGGTCGCCCAAATATGTAAATCATTTTCTACTTGGCCACAAGAAAAATATACCAAAAATAGAGAAGATGTAGCGTTGGAGGATTTCCTAATAAAACATGAGAAAATTTTCGAGGCAGTTGATGAACAAAAACGTAGAATGGGAGATAACCCGCCTCGAACAGAAATAAATGGAAAATCCATATATCCTGAAAAAGGCGATAGAGATATAATGTGTGATGCAGCCTTACTTGCCTCTTTACCATTACAAGAAATTGGAAGTATTCTTGTGGCTACTAGAGATTCTGATTTTAGATTGGTATCAAGGGCATTAGAAGAAAAATATGGTTTTGGAGTTGTTTCAGATGCTCAACAACTGAATTCAAGAATTAGGTAGTTTGATTGAACCAACTATGTAACTACATATGTGAAATTATAGCTGCTCCGAACTCGGAACAAGAAAGAAGAGTTGCGTCATCCATCAATCTTTCAAAATCATAAGTCACTGTTTTAGCGGAAATAGCTCCTCCCATTCCTTTGACAATTAAATTAGCTGCTTCTGCCCAACCCATGTGTCTGAGCATCATCTCAGCAGAGAGAATTAGCGAGCCGGGGTTGACTTTGTCTTGACCGGCATATTTCGGTGCGGTTCCATGGGTTGCTTCAAATATTGAAATTCCTGTATCATAATTAATGTTCGCTCCGGGGGCAATTCCTATCCCTCCTACTTGTGCTGCAAGTGCGTCAGAAATATAATCGCCATTGAGATTCATAGTCGTCAACACCCCATATTCCTTTGGCCTAGTAAGGACTTGTTGTAACATCGCATCTGCAATTACGTCTTTGATTATAATGTCATTTCCTGTCTTAGGATTTTTCATAGTACACCAAGGACCTCCGTCTAATTCAGTAGCTCCAAATTCATCTTTTGCCAATTGGTAGCCCCAATCTCTAAATCCTCCTTCGGTGAATTTCATAATATTGCCTTTGTGTACAATAGTAACACTTGATTTATCTTGATCTATTGCATAATTAATTGCTGCTCTAACTATCCTAGACGTTCCCTCACTACTTATTGGTTTAATTCCAATACCACTGGTATTTGGAAATCGAATTTTAGTGACTCCCATTTCTTTCTGAAGAAAGTCAATAATTTTCTCTACTTCCGGGCTCCCAGACTCCCATTCAATACCAGCATAAACATCTTCACTATTTTCACGGAAAATTATCATATCGACGTCTTCAGGGCGCTTAACAGGACTTGGTGTACCATCGTACCATCTAACAGGACGCACGCAAGCAAAAAGATCTAACTTTTGGCGAAGTGCAACATTCAAACTCCGAATCCCTCCGCCGACGGGAGTGGTTAATGGTCCTTTTATTGAAACTAAACCTGTTCTCATTGCATCCAATGTTTCATCAGGTAGCCATTCGCCTTTCATATCAAATGCTTTCTGTCCTGCAAAAACCTCTTTCCAATGAATTTTTTTTGATTGAGAATACGCCTTTTCTACTGCTGCATTCACTACTTTTATCATTACAGGAGTAATATCGACTCCAATGCCGTCACCCTCGATGTAATGCACTAATGGCTCATTAGGGACTATTAATTTGCCATTTTTAATTGAAATATCGGCTCCAATGGTCATTGTTCTCAGAGGGGGCACTTACCACCCATTCATGAAGCCAACCCTTCTGCCATAACAAGAAAGGTGGCAAGATGAAGGGCATTGTTAGGTGGACAACAGGTGAAGAAATTGAAGGAGAAACCGACAATGGGAAAATTACTCCGTTTCACAGTGATACTGCTGCAAGCCCCATGCAAATCGTTCTACAAGCACATGGTGCTTGCTCACTAATTGATATAATTGATGGATTGAAACACAGAATGGAAAAAGTAAATGCAATGTGGATTGAATTAGAATCAGAACGATCCTCGGAACGGCCAAAGGTATTCACAGCGGTTAAAATGAAATATGTAATTGAAGGGGATGTTCCTGAGAAACTTGTAAGAAGATTGATTGAACAAAGTCATGAAAAATATTGTTCCGTTGGTGTGATGATAACAAGATCGGGTGCAAGTTTAGATTGGAGTTTAGATTTAAGAAAATAAGTTAGAAAATAACATTATTTTCACGTTTGTCGTTTACTCTATTAAATAGTAAAAAGTAAAGAAACAAAGAGGGCTTTTCGTAAAGCATTAAACACCCTCTATTCAGAAGAAGAATTCCCTTTAGCAGGGCAAGTCATTATCAAGACAAAACAAAGGAGGTGTTTAAAGTATGCAGACTAGAATAAAAGATGAATCAAAAACAACAGAAAAACAGGAAATTAATGATAATGGAATGGTTGTTGAAAGAAGATTTACTACTGCTGGCGAAGACCCTTTTGATTTGTTTTCTTGGATTTCTATGGATGTAGAAATAAGGAATCCAGATGGAACTATGGCAGATTCAATAGAAGGAGTACAATTTCCTTCTGGATTTGAAGGAGTGCCTGGAAAAATAGCTGCTCAAAAATATCTGAGGAAAGCGGGGGTGCCGGCCTATCTGCGCAAGGTGGCGGAAGACGGTATCCCTGTTTGGCTTCAGCGTAGCGAGCCTGATCATGAAAAGTTGCAAACACTAGATGCTGGAGATCGCTATACAGGAGAAATACATGGCAGAAATCTATTCAGAAGATTGGCTGGAACTTGGACATATTGGGGATACAAATATGGGTATTTCGCTAGTGAAGTAGATGCAAGGGCTTACTTTGATGAGATGTGTTATCTAATTGCTAGTCAACGATCCGCCCCCAACAGCCCTCAATGGTTCAACACTGGATTGAATTGGGCCTATGGAATTGAAGGACCCGCCCAAGGACATCACTATGTTAATCCGTCAACAGGGGAGCTTTGTCTATCTGAGAATGCATACGAACACCCGCAACCACACGCTTGCTTTATTCAATCAGTTAGCGATTCACTAGTAGGCGGGACTAGTTCAATAATGGGGTTGTGGAATCGTGAAGCACTGCTTTTCAAATTTGGTTCAGGAACGGGTTCGAATTTCTCAAACATCCGAGGGGCGGGAGAACCACTTTCTGGAGGAGGGAGTTCTTCAGGTCTACTTTCCTTCCTAAAAATTGGTGATCGTGCAGCCGGTGCAATCAAGTCTGGTGGAACAACAAGAAGAGCAGCGAAAATGGTTACTTTAGATTTAGACCATCCAGATATTGAAGAATATATTGATTGGAAATCTAGTGAAGAAGAAAAAGTCTCTGCATTAGTTATTGGATCAAATATATTACAAAAGCATGCTAATTCATTGATGGATTCTATTTGGAGTCATGAAGATGATTCGACTAGGCTGAATCAAAATGAAAATCTTGCTCTTAGAAAATCAATAGTAAGGGCAATTCGAGACAATGTGCCCCAACCACATATTCAACGAATCCTAGACTTAGCTAAGCAAGGTTGGAAAGGAGTTGATTTCGAATGCTTTGATACCGATTGGCAAGGAGAAGCGTATATGTCCGTCTCTGGACAAAATAGTAACAATTCAGTAAGAGTCCCCAATTCTTTCATGGATGCAGTGAAAAATGGAGATGATTGGAATTTAGTTTGGAGGACTGAAAAGGACAAAGCGGCTGAAGAAAATCGTGAACCAGAGGCTTGTAAAGTACTGAATGCTGGAGAACTATGGGATAAAATTGCGTATACTGCATGGGCATGTGCAGATCCAGGTGTGCAATTTGACACTACAATTAATGAATGGCATACTTGCCCAGAAGGAGGACGAATAAATGGTTCAAATCCTTGTTCAGAATATATGTTCTTAGACGATACTGCTTGTAACTTGGCTAGTATAAATCTACTTCATTATTATGATTTAGATAATCAAACTTTCCAAATTGAAGATTTTAAACATAGTGTCAGACTTTGGACTGCTACACTAGAAATTAGTGTCCTAATGGCTCAATTCCCTTCTGCAGAAATCGCACAAAAATCATATGATTATCGAACCTTGGGTCTCGGTTACTGTAATATTGGCTCTCTATTGATGCATATGGGTATCCCATATGATGATGAGAGAGCATATGCAATTTGTGGCGCTTTAACAGCAATTATGTGTGGAGAGTCATATGCAACAAGTGCAGAAATTGCCTCAATCTTGGGCCCCTATCCGGATTATGAGCGTAATGCTGAACATATGCTAAGAGTAATGAGAAACCACCGTAGAGCTGCTTACAATGCTCCTGAAGAAGAATATGAAGGTTTGACAGTAAAGCCTCGAGGAATTAATTCAAAGAAATGCCCACAAGACTTGTTATTGGCTGCAAGAGATGCATGGGATCGAGCATTAAGAGAGGGTGAAGAGCATGGCTATAGAAATGCCCAAACAACCGTAATCGCTCCAACAGGAACTATTGGACTTGTGATGGGTTGTGATACGACCGGAGTAGAACCTCAATTTTCCTTGGTACAATACAAAACTTTGGCAGGAGGAGGTTCGCTCAGAATTATCAATAAGGGTGTAACTATGGCTCTAAAAAGACTAGGTTACTCTGATAATCAAACAAAGGGAATTGAAGAATTCGTCATGGGTACAAAGAATCTAAATGGGTGTCCACATCTATCTATAGGAAAATTAGAGGAGTTCGGCTTCTCGAAGAAACAAATAAAAAATATTGAGAAAAAATTACCAGATGTATTCGATATTAGGTCTGCTTTCTCCCCGAGTATTCTTGGAAAAGATCTGTGTGTAGAATCTTTAGGGATGAGTGAAGAAGAGTATAATGATGATTTCTTCGATGTACTAGGATTTTTGGGACTGTCTGCTGAACAGATAAATGAAGCAAACGATCATGTATTGGGAAGAGGTACAATTGAAGGCGCACCGGGACTAAAGGAAGAACACCTAGCTGTGTTTGATTGTGCTACACCAGGCGGAAAATATGGAGTAAGGTCTATCGATTGGCCTGCTCATGTACATATGATGGCTGCTGCACAGCCATTTATTTCTGGAGCAATTTCGAAGACAATTAACATGCCTTCAAATTCAACAGTGTCTGAAATTAAAGATGCTTATGACTTAAGTTTCTCAACGATGATTAAGGCTTGTGCTGTTTACAGAGATTGTTCGAAATTGTCTCAACCATTAATGAATCAACTCGTAGACTCAAGTGCTTTACAAGAAGAGGAAGAGGAAGATGTGGTAATAGTACAGAAAATGGTGGAACAAGTGGTAGAATCGCTCCCTGTCCCTACACCAAAGGCTCAACCTCTCGCAGAAGCAATGGTACACGACTACATTGCGACAAGGAGGTCTTTGCCTGATAGTTGCGAAGGTGGTAGAATGAAGGCACGCGTTGGTGGCCACACCGTATATCTAAACCACAGCTCGTATGATGATGGTCGACTAGGAGAGATTATGCTGACTACTTCAAAGGAAGGAGCTGCTTGGAGATCTATGCTAAACCAATTTGCAATTGCTGTTTCTTTAGGACTTCAACATGGAGTTCCGCTTGAAGCGTTCGTAAATTCATTCACTTTCCAGAAATTTGAGCCAAGTGGAATGGTTATGGGAGGAAGTGGGCGAGTGAAAATGTCGTCGAGTATTGTAGATTATATATTTAGAGAATTGGCTATAAAATATCTAGATAGACATGATTTATCACATGTTTCAGAAGAAGATTTGGATCCATACTCGATAAGTCGGCCTGAAATTACAGAAGACGGTGTGGTCAGAAGTAAGGGAGAGGTAAGAGAAGTCCAACAGACTCTAGGTGCATTTGATGCGGTGGTGACAGATGGTGCCGGAAGACTCACAGCACTGGAAGTTAAAACGAGGAAATTGGCTAGGGAAAATGGTTTCACAGGAGATATCTGTACTGATTGTGGAAGTAGTCAAATGGTTCGGAATGGTACGTGTTTGAAATGTAATGCTTGTGGATCTACTACTGGTTGTTCATGATTAAAGAGGCAATATCGCTATCCCTAAAATTAATCCTATCAAACAGATCCTTGTGCGATTGAGGGTTCATTTGGAAGATTCTGGAAGATATTTTCTGAAAAGATTGAGGATTGATTTTAGCTAACTCAAGCAACATCCCAGATAGTTTAGATTTCGACTCTGGATTACTGAATATCCAGGCAATTGGTATGAGTGCCGCACTGTCTTCTGAATCTATTGAAAGGTAGTGTCTAATTCCAGATTCAATTAATCTCTGAGTCATACGAATATCTTCCTTTTGAAAAATAACTTTTGAAATTTCTATAAATGTATATTTCTCAAGGCGTGCTAAAGTTCCTAAATAAGTTGTAGAAAGGACTCTTGTATCAGAGTCAGTGTCATTGAGTAGGATATGTAACAATTTTTTAGCAAACTCTGGGTTTTCAGAATGAATACGTGAAAGATTTGTTGCTAAATTTCGACGCAGTGATGGGTTCGCACTATTACAAATTTCAAATAATATTTCTTTGGTTTCTTCAGGATGGTGAGAAAATAATTGGACTGCGGATTTAACTACGTTTTCTGCTGTTTCTTCTTTTGTATCAACTATTAGATTCTGGATTCTTATAGGTAAATTTAGTACATTAGAAATATGCGCATTAATTGATAGTCTTTCTAACCAATATGGCAAAACAGTCGAATGATTGGATTCATGCAATTCAATAATATCTAAAATTGAGTTGGCTGCTAAAACTCCACTAGGATGAGCGATCTCTTCAGTGAATGTTTCCATACTACCATCCCAAGAAATATGATGGGGGCCGGTTATTTTTTTCTGTGGCCATTCACCAGGTTGTCTCGCAACAACAATTGAATTGAACAAATGTATACATTGAGATTCCGTTATCTCTGAGCCTCTTAAGACTAAACCAATGAGTGCACTTACCGCAAGATACCATCGATCTGTATCTGGCGAGTTTTCATCCAATGCTGCATAAAACCAATCTTTTATTTGTAATATTAATATCTGTTCCCCTATTGTTTCTATATTCTTCAATAACCAATTTTCCCTCTGTTTTTGAGAATCTATATGACGTTGGATAAAACTTGGTTCATTCCTTTCTATGACCTGATCTAAACGATAGAAAAAACCTGCAGTATCTATTGAAGATATTCCTAATGCTTGTTGAACTATTTTTGAAGGCTCAGACGGAGGGTTCGCTGGAAAGTCAGGAATCTCTAAAGGAGGATTTGGTAACGGAAGAAAATCAAACGAATGCGTAATGCTATCTCTCAGAAGATTATTACAGAATTCCCTAACGAGAGTTTTTGCCTCTCGTCGGGACATTATGTCACCGACTAGATTTCGAGTTCAATATTCAGGTTTTGTATCAATTCCTTATATCTATTTCTAATTGTTACTTCGGTTACTCCTGCAACTTCTGCAACTTCTCTCTGAGTTCTCCTCTTACCACACAATACACTTGCGATATAAATAATTGAGGCGGCAATACCAGTTGGACCGCGGCCACTTGTTAGTTCCTTTTCTTGCGCTGCTGCAATTAACTCATATGCTTTAGATTGTACTTCAGCATCTAGGTCAAGACCTGAACAAAATCTTGGGATATAATCTTCAGGCTTAGTTGGAGGGATTTTCATCTTTAATTCTCGAACCATAAAGCGATAGGTTCGTCCAATTTCTTTCCTGCCAGTACGGCTTGCTTCACCTATCTCATCCAATGTTCTAGGGTTCTGACATTGACGGCATGCAGCGTAAAGAGACGCTGCTGCTACTCCCTCAATTGAACGGCCACGAATTAATCTTGCTTCGACCGCTTTCTTGTAATTGACAGCTGCTGACTCTCTAATTGATTTAGGCAAATCAAGTCTGCTAGCCATCCTATCTAATTCTGCTAAAGCCATAGCAAGGTTTCTTTCTGTTGCATTACTAACTCTTGACCTTTTTTGCCATTTTCTCATTCGATAAAATTGTGATCTATAACGAGATGAAATTGATTTGCCCGAATAATCCTTATTCTGCCAATCAATATCTGTGGAAAGTCCTTTATCGTGCAACATAACAGTCATTGGAGCTCCTGTACGTGCTCTTTGATCCCCTTGTTCTGGGCTAAAAACTCGCCATTCGGCACCTTGGTCGATCACTTTGTCTTCAAGTACCAACCCACAGTCTTCACAGACGACCTCTCCGCGAGTTTCGTCTCGATTTAGATTACGGCTTCCACATTCATCGCATTTTACAGTGTCTTCAACGAGATAATCTGACATCCCATCACATCCTCTTTCGTAAGAAAGGTAAAATATCCCGAAAGACGATGTTATTTAAGGTTAACATATGAATTAAAAAAAAGAAAATAGATAAAATGCTCGTTTATACGAAGGAAAAAATTGAGAATGGTGATATATTACCCAAGGTTGGCATGAACGTTTGGAGGGTTATGCATGAGTCAAGAGAAATGGCCAACATCAGAAATTTCTTTGAATCCAGACAAAAGAGTATTATTTTTGACAAAAGACTTAGCACTTATACAAAAACAACTGTATGATGGTTTGAATCTAAAAATGGATGATCTGACTGTAGATGATTTGTTGGATGATATAAACACAGATGTAATGACTCCGGCTTGGGTTTGTTTTGATTATGATCCTGCGAAAATAGCGGAAAATGCATACGCCGGGTTGATACATGATGGTCGCCGTGTTTTTGAGCCAAATGCACTAATAAATGGAAATTTTGAAGTGATTGTTTCGGGGCATAGGAAAGGAACTGGATCTAGTAGAGAAACCGCTCCGCAATGTGAGAAATGGTCAGGGATAAAAATTGTAATTGCTGCATCCTTTGCACCGATTCATGAGAGAAACAATATCAATCTTGGACAATTGATGGGCGATCATGAAATGCTCAAGAGATTGGAAAAAGGTGAAAATATAGCATTAAGCGAATTCACAAAAAAATACGATCCTGTTACTAAATTGATATTGGAGAATGGGGGGCTATTCCCTTTTGCTAAGAAATTAAAGGCAGGAGATATTAAACTCCCAGATGTGAATGTGATTCCTCATCCAATGACTATTGCTGAGAAAATAATTTCTAATAAGTTAATTACAGAAAATAAAGTACGAGGATATCTAAAACCCGGCGATGCAGTATTAGCGTCTGTTGATGGAGGTTACTCACATGAATTTACTACAGCACAAGTTCATGAATTCTTAAAAATAGAATATGGAGAGAATTATTCAATTCCCAATCCGCCAAAGTTTGCCGTCTTCGAGGATCATTTGTTATATGCTACAGGAGTTCCTCGATTTGGAAAATTTACTGAGAAAATACAGACATTAAGAGATCTACAGAATACCTTTCAGAAACATACAGGAGTTAGGGACTATTCTGCAGTAGATGGGGTTTCTCCAGGTATTTGTCACCAAGTTGCTAGAGAAGAATTTATTGATGTTGGAGATTTTATTCAGGCAACCGATAGTCACACTTGTATGGGAGGAGCTAGTAATGCTTTGACATATGGAGTCGGTTCTACAGAATATGCTAATTTAATTCATAATCAATTTGCATTTGTTAAAGTCCCAGAGAGTATTAGATTTAATTTGATAGGAAGTTTAGATCCAGGATGTACTGCTAAAGATGTGATATTGCATATTCTGTGGAAATATGCTGCAAATTCTGAGACATTAGATAGGAGTATGGAGTTTGGTGGACCCGGTCTTTCGAGTCTTTCAATGGATGAAAGAGCTACTTTATGCAATATGGCAACTGAATGTAGTGCCAAAACTGGAATATGTGACCCTGATGATTTAACTATAGAATGGTTAATGGAAAGGAGACCTGGGACGACAAGAGAGGAAATCTATGACTCATTTGTATTAGCTGACGAAGGGGCGAAATATGATGGCGGAGTTCATGAGATTAATTTAGATGAGATACAACCAATGGTTGCTCATCCAGGAGATCCAGACAAAGGAATTCCTTCAGATCCGACAAACGGAGCTTACATCAAAGATTTAGGAATTGTCAATATTGACATCGCATATGCGGGTTCATGTACTGCTGGAAAGGATGATGATTTTGCTTACTATGCTAAAGTAACAAAGGCTGCTCTTGATGCAGGATTGAGGGTTGCTGACGGAGTAGAATGTTATATCCAGTTTGGTTCTAAAACCGTTAAGGATTTATCAGAAAAGAATGGATGGAACGACTTATTCAAAAGGGCAGGGGTGAAATTAATCGATCCAGGATGTGGGGCTTGTATAGGAGCTGGTCCCGGCGTCAGCAACAATAACGAACAAGTATCTGTGTCTGCAATAAATCGTAACTTTCAAGGAAGATCTGGGCCAGGTAAACTGTACTTAGCGAGTCCACTCACTGTAATGGCTAGTGCCTTCACAGGCCATATTACGGCTTGGCATCCAGAATTATTTTCGTAAAGAATAGATGCCTAATATAGCTGCCAAAAACCATGCTATTTCTAATATAAAAAAGGCCCATTCTGAAATAAGATACGCTCGTATCGCTAAAAGTCCAGAACCCGCCGCCATCAGTCCGAGATACGAAAGAGCCTTGCTATGCAAAACATCTCTTGTTTCCAAAAAGAATGCACTCAAGATAAGTATCATACCAAAGTATGCAACTAATTCCCGGTGGGCTAAGTCAACAATAGAGTCTATCACGACATTCCTAGAATCATCAAAAATATAGTCTTTCGTCTAAAGTTTTAGCGCATCCTTCAATAGCCGAACGAGTCCGCCCTCATTCAACACAAGTTGGCCCCAGGTCATTAGGACATGGGAGGACCAAGTGGAGAGAGTAAAATGGTGGATGCACGAGATATTTCTAATAAACAAAAACAAATTGCTATCAGTGAGTTCTTTGAGAAGAATAAACATTTCTTAGGATTTGATTCGCTCCAACGATCATTAATTACAGCCGTAAAGGAAGCGGTGGATAACTCTCTTGATGCTTGTGAAGAAGCGAGAATTCTTCCTGAAATTAAAGTTGAAATAAATCGATTGAAGGGGGATGATGTAGAACTTATATCTCAAGACAATGGACCAGGGATACCTCGTGATGCTATAGAAAATGTCTTTGGAAAATTTTTGTTGGGCTCGAGATTTCATGCGATTCGACAAACTAGAGGACAGCAAGGTATTGGAATTACGGGCGTTGTCATGTATGCGCAATTAACCACAGGGGCGAAAACGCGTGTTGTGTCAAAAATAGCAAGCGAATCGTCTGCAGTCTTTGTAGAACTAGGACTTGATACAAGAAAAAATAAAGCAATCAAATCAAAAGAAAGGAGAGAGGTTTGGGCGGAACCACTCACAGGAGAAGAGATTGTGCATGGGCTAAAAATCTCAACCATAATGAAAGCAAAATACCAACGAGGAAAACAATCTGTACATCAATATCTAAGGATGACTTCGATTGTTAATCCACATGCAACAATTTCTCTTATCGTCAGAGGTAAAGATGGAGAAATAATAGAAGAGGCTATGTGGCCTAGAACCAGTGAAAGACTACCAAGGGTTGTCGAAGAAATAAAACCTCATCCGCATGGAATCCAATTGGGGACATTGCAACGAATGTTGAGGGAGTCTGAACAGATAAAAATGACTTCTTTTCTCAGACATAACTTCTCAGGAGTTAGTGTTAGAGCAGCAAAAGAAATATTATCTATTTCTGATGTTGAAGAAAGTAAAAATCCAAAAAGGGTAAATTCAGATGATGCAAAGAAACTTATTGAGGCTTTTCAAAGGGTAAAACTCCTACCACCTCCCACAGATTGCTTATCCCCAATTGATGATTTGTTAATTAAGAAGGGTTTGTCAAAAGCTATTGACTCAAGATTTGCATCAACTGTTACGAGATTGCCCGCTGTAAGTCAAGGAAATCCTTTCCAAATTGAAGTTGGACTTGTGTTTGGAGGAGACTTGACATCTGATGGCCCAATTGAAGTGTTACGTTTTGCTAACAGAGTTCCTCTAATGTATCAACAAGGAGGGTGTGCATTAACAAAAGCAATTGAGTCTATTGATTGGAAAAGATACGGTTTAGAACACCCTGGAGGCAAGGGGTTACCCAAAGGTGCGGCTGCTGTATTGATTCATTTGGCGTCAACAAATGTGCAATTCACCAGTGAAGCAAAGGAAGCGGTATCTGATAACGAAGAAGTATTTGACGAGATAAGAAAGGGGCTTTTAGAAGTTGGAAGAGGTTTGAAAAATCACCTTAAGAAAAAGGATCAAAGGAAAAAAGCAAAGGAAAAATTCGAATTAGTGAATGTAATATTGCCCGCGATTGCAGAAAAGACGTCTAAAATATTAGGAAGAGAAGAGCCAGATCTGGCGCCAGTAATCACACAAATCATGAATGCTGTATTCTGTGAAGAAGAATTGGGGTGGGATAAGGAAAAGAAATTAGCGACGTGTTCAATTAAAGTATTCAATTATACAGCAAGGGCAAGGGCCTATACTATCTTATTGAAGTGGCCAGAAAGTGATAATGTTACAATAGCAGAAAATTCAAATGGAGGAAGGAAAGAAGCCCGAGGGATTTGGGCTTGGCGTTTAGATACGCTAAATCCTGGCTCTTCAACCACCATTCACATTGCGCTTTCCGGACTTAGCAAAGGAGACTGGACAGACACAGATGTATTCTTTAGAGGAAATGGAGACATTATTGGGGCAACTAAGATAGATGAAAAAATATTGGAAGAAATTCGTAAAACGGAAGCTTTGAGTGCGGTTCAGAATGAAATCTATGAAGTCAAAAATAATAATCTAGAGAAGGAAGAGGATAGACTTGAAGAGGTCGTAGCAACCGAGGAAAATGATACAGAAATGATTGATATTTTTGGTGAATTTGAGGAGGAGATAATATGAGTAATTTAGGGCAAAGAAAAACAAAAATGGAAGTCAAAGAAGCCTTGAAAGGAATTGCTGCAGAGATGCATAATAAAATGGAAAAGGGTGTTCCTCCGTCAATGACATTGCCAGTTAGATCCAAAACAAATATTGGATTTGATAATAAATTGGGCGTTTACAAATATGGAAAGAAAAAGAGTACCAGAGATGCAACGAGTTTGGGCTCGGCGAGACAGTTGCTTCGTTCTTTACATGTAACGGAATTCATTGAGCAAATGATTGATGCAGGAAAATCTTCGACACTAAGAGAAATGTACTACATTAGTGAAGGATGGGGGCATGGGAAGTTTGGTTCCCAAAATGAGAGTAATAATTTGGCTGAGGATTTAGAGATAGTAACAAAGTGCCTGCGAGAAGATTTCAAATTGAGGCCTGAAGAAGATGGTGCTCGGATAATCGGAAATGTTACCTTTGAAGAAAGAAATAGAAAAGGAGACTGGATGAGAATAAATTGTAGAGATGATGTAGGAGACTCAGGGTATGGAGTACCCTACAATGTCGAATCTGAAAAGTTGAATTTGATAGAAGAAGATGTTGATTTTATAATGGCAATAGAAACAGGAGGTATGTTCGATAGGCTTGTCGAAAACGGTTTCGATGAGGAAGCAAGATGTGCTTTGATACATCTAAAGGGACAACCTGCAAGATCAACAAGGAGAATAATGAAGAGGATGAGTCAAGAATGGAAAAAACCGATAATTGTGTTTGCTGACTGCGACCCGTGGTCATTTAGAATATATGCAAGTATTGCGTATGGAGCGATTAAAACAGCCCACATATCTGAATATCTAGCGACTAAAGGCGCACAATATCTAGGAATTACAGCAGATGATATATTGGCATATGATTTACCTAGTGATGATTTAACTAAACAAGATCTAAATGCTTTGGATTCTGAACTAACTGACCCAAGATTTAATTCTGGATACTGGAAAGAACAAATTAATTTAATGAAGGAAATCGGAAAAAAGGCTGAACAGCAATCTCTTGCAAAATATGGTCTTGATTTCGTAACTGACACGTATCTTCCAGAAAAATTAGCTGGAATTGGTTTAGGTTATTGATAGCCAAATCTGAAATGGTGAAGTCGCCGGCTACTACTTGTGAATGAAGGCGCAAAACTCTGGATTAAACGGCTCTTGGGAGTCTCGTTGGTTCTAATTCTTGTATTTGTAGCATCTTATGGTCATTCAACTGATAGCATTATTAAAAAAATGGATGTAAATGAAAATCATATAATAAAATTAGAAAGTGGGGAACAGGGGGGTGTTGAATTAACACAAATGGGATATTATATTGCCCTCAGACTTGATGAAGAAGGAGAAAAAGAATTAGCTGAATTAAAATTAACCGATTTAGAGGGGGAGGAAATAGAAGGTCGTGAACCAAGTTTGATGGAATCTATTAACAAAAGACCCAATTCTACAGGACATTTGGTATATGTCCCTGTCATGGTTCTGGAAATTAAAAATAATGGAGAATATAATTTGATAAATCAAGGAAACACTACCCTGTGGTTAGTTAATGATGTAGATATACAAGCAAGTCTATTTTCTGATAGTTGGATTTTATTGTCAATGATTAGTTGCTGCTTAGGTTTTCCTTTAGGTATAATCACACTTATTGTAGGATTAATATTATGGAAAAGAGGCAAAGAATCTCCGGAAAAAGAAATTATCATACAAGAAAATATTATGACAACTGATGAATTATTTAAGAAGCAAAATTCAATTGAAAGTGTTGCCGATCCTTTTGTTATTCGGAATGAAGAGGTTGATGAAAAAGAGACTGGTGAGGTTTATTCAGCACCAGAAACCTCTGATAATAAGTGGCAAAATTGGGATGATGGCGAGTGATTTGTGTGAAAATAGCATTTAATTACAATTAAGTGGGTTTTTAGATGACTGCCGACTACCCAACTCCGGGTTGGTAAGTGATGGTGGACTTTAATGAGGCCATGGCTATTCTTGAAAATCAAGCTCGAAGAAATATTTTGAAGCATTTAGTAAAAGAACCGCATTACCCTCTACAACTATCAGAATTGCTTGAAATTAGTCAACAAGCAGTGATGAAACATATCAAAGTTTTAGAAAATGCAGGCTTTGTAGAAGCTGAGATTGTTCCTTCTGAAAAAGGAGGGCCTCCGAAAAAAATGTACAAAGTAAATCAATCATTCTCTTTGCGTCTTGACTTGGGTCCAAATCTATTTAGAGCAGAACATAGACAAATGCCGGCGGGCGGTCCAATGAGACTCTCAAATAAACTACCGACTGATTTGGATCCCGTAATTGACCGTTTAGGGACACGGAGAAAATTACCAATGTCGGAAGCTATGAATATTTTATCGGACTTGGATTCTGCTCTTGAAAAAATTGATGAGGAAAGGGATGCAGTCATTGCCTTGCATCAGCAAGTTATGAGTAAAGCATCTAAAGGTGTGTCAGAGAATTCTGAATCTTATGAAGAAAGAATAATGGCCAGAGAAATGATGACTCAACCAAGAAGACCTTTGGATTTAGATGTCTTTTCTCAAAATATACGTATCCAACCATCGGATGCACATGATATCATGGAAAATATAAGAGAGCGTTTAATGAAAGACTTCGTAATCAATGGAGATAACTTCGTCTCTGCGGATAAAAATACCCCATTGCCTTGGTGGCTAGTTCGCTAATCAAAATGTGGTATCGGAATCATCATCAAGATTAGATAGCATGCTGCTCTTCTCAGCAAACCGGTCTAACGCTTCCATTCTTCTTCCATACATAACTACTCCAGCAACAGACATTAAAGCGAAGGTTGCGCCAAGAATAATTGCAGGTACAGAATATCTAGCGATAATTTCGACGCCCACATCAAGTGCTCCATAATTTGAACCCATGTTTCCTACAGATTCGAAATTATTCCCTTCATCTGTCTCAACGATGATGTTTTCTGGGTCTACTACTACTACTACCTCATGTGTTCCAGCCTCAACCAAATATAACAGAGTTATAACAGGAGGTTCGTCATCGGAAGTTGTTGGCATTATTGCTTCAATTAATTGCCGGTAAACCACATTAGATTCTTTACAACCGTTTTTCTTTATTGAGCTAACTGATTGATCTACGCACAATATAACATTTACATCTGTAGCATGAGAATTACCATCATTGAATATAGATACACTGACAGGGAGCATGTCTCCAATTTCACCTTTCTTTTGGCCTACATCAACACGTAATATCTGTAAATCGGGAGCTCGTAATCTTAATTCTAAGACTTGTTCATTGGTATCGCAATTTGGGCGATAGTTGTCAGGTAAACCATCCTCATTCATATCAATTGTACAGGAATCGTCCCATATTGGAGTTTCGTCAAAGTCACCTCCTGCTTCAGAGTCACCAAAGCTTGACTTTAATTTGATTCCAATTTCTCTATCTGCTAGTGCGGCCGTTGGATCTATGTAAACGATTGCAACCAACTGTAATGTCGTATATGAAGGCATTTCAGGCAATGTTATTCGCCCTTTAGAATCCTTAAAACAAACGTCAGAAGGATGTGGGTCACCTTGCATTAACACAACGCACCGACGTTCGATTGGGTATTCTGTCCCAAACCCTTCTAACAGTGCATATTCTATATTCCAAGTACCTAAAGTGTTCAAACCTGGAACCGTATCCCAACCTGCACCATCAACGGTGTGGTTGTGTACTGTTGGCTGATCTGCTACATTACCAAAATTTGTAACGTTCATTATAAATCTAACCACCCTTCCTGGTGCTGTTGTTTTTATTCTGCTTTCAACAGTAGGATCCACTGTTATTCTCATATCATGGAATTCCACTATCTCTACTTGCAATGTCACTAAATCTCTAAGTTTAGTCCCTTCAAATGTTTCTTCACTAAATATCTCGATTACAACAGTATATTGGCCGGCTAATGTTTGTTCTGGAACATTAATCATAATTGGTATCTGTTGAGATTCGTCACGATCTAGTTCTTCAAACAATATACGTGGAATAATTATATCCCAAACATCTGAATTACCGTCTTGATCTGTGATTGACCCGATGGCCATATCATAACGATCTGCCCCGTTACCTGTATTTTCTATAATCATATCAAGTTGATATTCTTGCCCTGGATGTAATGAGAGAATTGTTTCAGCAGATGCGTCTAAGTCATATCTTTGGATTACATTTGTAACCAACACTATTGAGTCTCGAACCCTTGGGGCGCCATCCAAATGTGCCTTAACGGTTACAGAGTCACCAATTCCAGATGTTGCATTGTATGGAGCACACATCTCCGCAGTCACTGTGTATGGTAAATCAACCACCGACCAATATCGAGGTGTTTCTTGGGGAACGCTATTGCCTCCGGGTGCTTCAGAGAAATCTAAATTTACAGTCCAATGATCAAATCTCCATGTTTGTTCAGAAACTCCTTCTGGCTTCTCTTCAGGCCCCCCTGGAGTGGTGAAAACTAAATGCCCTGGAGTGAAATGCTTTGTTACTTCAATAGCAAATTCAGAACAATCGCCTGGAAGTACGTGTAATGTTGTTTGTGCTGTTGGATTTGCATCAGTAGATGTCAGTTCGAAAACAATATTTCCTGTGCTCTTTATTGAAACATTAACCCATAACTCAAGAATATCAAAAGTCCCTTTATCGACTGATAATACAGGTTCACCTGTTGACCAGCCTTTCAAGTAGACTACAAAGGTCCCTGGTTCTTGTGACGTAGGTACATCAATTTGTAAATTTCTAGTCATTGATTGACCTGGATCTAATGAAACAGAAGTTGGGAAGGTAATGCCCCAACCAAATGGTAACGCCCATTCTGTTTGACCTTCTAATGTAGTTGGATCATAAAAGGCAAAAGTATCGTATACGTTTCCTGTATTGGTTATAGATATGGAGAACGTCGCCTGTTGCCCCTGTTCTACGTCAGCTTGGAAATGACTAGTGTCTAATTCAATTCCGTGGACTACATCCATCAAAGTAAGTGTGATAGCTTCGTCTCTGATAGCAGGATCTTTGTATGATATCGCAACTACTTTGATAGTGGCCAATTCATCTGCATGTGTTTGATAAATGGTGGGTGCACGTACTCTCATGTACAAAGAAAGACTGTCGCCCCCTTGAAGTGAAACCGGTGTTGAATCAAAAATTGGTGTATGGTTACTAGCAAAGAAAATACTAGCACTCCAATTTGTTGGAACCCCTTCTACGGTTAATGAAAATATATCTGAAACTAATTCGGCTGGCCCTGGTGTTGGGTTGGATATTGTCATATTGTATGTAGTTTGTTCACTAGGTTCTATGGTATGATAAAATGTTTCATCATCAGATAAAGATATGTCAACTAGACCTGTCAATATATGGACATAACAAAGTGTATATGTTCCTCCATTATGTTCATCATTACACTTGTTAGTATCTGACCAACCTACGTGTGCTCCACTGCCCATGTCATTAGCAAACGCAGGTGGTTGACCTAGTTCTGGCAAAGCAGGAGAATTTGGACCCAATTTATCTGATTGCCATTCTGTTATTGGGATCAATTCCCAAGGATCAAATATCGAGGAGGCGACTGAGTTTAGTGGGAAACCTGTGGGATAATCATTGTTTGTATGATTCAAACGAGAATACATCACGGTTTCTCCTTGAGTACCATTATAATTATCCAACCACGTTAGATGAACGTTATCAAAAGAATCTGTAAGGATTGAAGGCATGTGTGAGTTAGCACTGAATGGTCGATCTGGGGCTATTCCATCATATCCTTCTACATTAGATATTGCTGCGTCTGCAATTTGCTTTATTGCGTATGAAGGAAGGCCTTCACTAGCACCATCCCATACCCCTGCAGAACTTAGTCTGAGTCGTGTATAATATATCTCATAATTAACATCTATATCAAATCCATAAGCACGTCCATCCATCCAAGCCACGTGTGTGTTTCCTGAATTATCAATAGCGATAGCGGGGTGTAAACTGTAAGCATCATTCAATGTTACTCGAGTGTCATTAACAACTACCAAATGGCCGTATCCAAGTGCATCAGGAGAAGCCCCTAGGTCTTCAAAATACGCATCTGCTGCAGTATCTGTAGTAGTGCCTGAATCGCCTTTCTGCCAACCTGGCCATGGTGAATCAATTAAACCAAGTGGATCAAGTACTGTCAAGAATATTTCTCTAGAATTATTTGTAGAAAGATACACTAAAGCCTCAACCATCAATTGCATTTCTGCTTGGTTAGAAGCACCTGTGGGGAAGCTGTACATCATCCCTTCCGCATTAGTAAGAGCCAAGGTTGCACCGCTACAGGTTCTACTGTTGAGACTCTGGAACCCATTAGGGCACTGTGCTAAATCCATCATGTGAGAACCTACAGCCTCTGAACCACTACCAAATCCTGCTGCTAAAAGAGGGATTGGGATGATTCCAGCAGTAACGCATGCGTTATGCGCCTCTAATATTGATTGAGTATCATCTGAGTCTGTGGCTGGATCTCCTCCATATGGCCCTTCATCCGAAATGGGTATCACTATCTTTGTTGCATTGGGATTCCATTTGTGATCTAAAACAGTCGGAGGGTTTCCTGGGACATTGCCTTGAGCGTCATGCCAAGAAAGACATGACCATGTTGATGCCGGGCCCCAGAACTCACTGTAATAACCGCCATCTTGTGGAAGATCTATTGCACCATTAGAATATACTACTTCTGTTAATTCTCTGATTCCTCCAGAATCGTCATTGGGTTGGAGGCCTAGAGCAGTAGGCCTTGGGCCTTGGTTGCCACTTCCTCCAGTTGCATAGGCTGCTGCACAATTACCGCTTGTTGCTGCAGATGGCCAATTACCGCTTAATGCGTAAAGAGTTTCGTAAACTGTCATATTTGCTCTTTCAAGCATTGGCTTTAAACCTTCAAAATTATAACCAGAAGCAAAGGAACCTCCATAAAACACAGCACACATATCTGCCCATTCTGCATTCATTGAACCTGAGGTGTCGATTGGAACAACCATTTCGACCTTGCCTCCACGTGTGTCGTCCCAAACAACTTGAACATAATCGTCGAGATCGACTGCTACATCAGGATGTCCTTTGTGTCCGATTATAGGCGTCAATAATGTTTCATCTACAGCAACAATTGCTGTTCTAGCAACTACATCTGCTTCTATCATAGCATAGTAGATTTGTGGCTGTTGATAATACTTATCTAATGGTTCAAAAGAATCTTCCCAAACAATATGTGCGTTCCCTAATGAATCAACATCAACTGCAGGCCAATCCCTATTTTGAGTATGCCTAGAAACCTCGAAATCATCGATTACTGAAATAGACGCGTCGATAGCTACGCCGCCATCAAGATCATCTTGAGAGGGGTCAATGACAGTATACTTAATCGCCCAATTGCCGGCTCTATCCGCCCAAACAATATGTGCTCTATCATTATCATCAATGGCAATATCAGGATGCCATGCTCTACTCTGTCCCGCATTGGATATTTGTGTCTCTGAAATTAGAGTGTCGCCTCTAGCATCAACTAATTTGTAATACAAATGTTGAGTATTACGACTCCAGACAAAATGAACATTACCTTCAGAATCTGAGTCAAGTGCGACCATACGATCATTTTGAGACCCGCCGTTTACAATTTGTACAGCGTCAGTAAGTACTACTTCACTTGCTGCGGCTTGTGGTGCGCACATCCCTACAAATAAACTCATTAACATTAAAGTGACCATCATTACACTACTTCTTTTCTTACCTTTATCCATGATTCTCCCTCCAGCAGAGCGCTTCAACAGTCAATTTCGGAGAATCACTATACTTAACCTCGACCCTTACAGGTCATTCGAGATTTGATCAAAAATAATGATAATTATGCCCATTCATCTCTATCAAAACTCCGACCAAAACCGCCAGTTTCATCAATATCGATATTCGTTCTCTCATTGTCGCTAAGAGATCCTTTGGATTTTTTCTTCGTTTGCTTTGCCGCCCAATCATCCACGGGTCCGGGTTTTCCAATTCCTGGACCATATCCAAATTTAATTTTATGAATTAATGCTAACTTTGTGAGCCAAACGTGCCTCATTGTATGCATGAATTCATGTTGAGTTAATCCATCAAACCAAATTGGTCTAGAAAGATTGAATGCCTGGAGAGGTCCCGTTCCTTCTTCCTTCTTGCCTATATGAAGTACCCAATCTAAATCAGCCTGTGTCAAAAGTATTCGCGTATCGTGAAGCCATGTTTCCCAACCTATAGCGTCTGTAGAATTATGATCTTTCATCTCTGATTGTTGTCCATCGTCTACCCTAGTAATTGAATAGATAAGTACTAAATTTCTATTTTTAGGAATTACGACATTAAACACATGAGCAGCTTTAGTGGGAGGGTAACGAACATGGAAATGTAAAAAGTTCTGAGAATCTTTGACTTCTCTTGTTTCTAATTTTTCGCTATCAAGCCATTTTCTAATTGCGTTGGCGGCGGCGGTTTCATCCATGCTCACTGTTAAACACCAACCTATTTTAGAAGTCCTAATTGAATATTCAAATTTTTGACTAAATCATTGAGTTTTTCTCCTTCCGAAGATTTAGATAATTTAACGACATTAGAAAGTACTCTAAATTGAGACCAGAAATCATAACCTAATAAAAACATCAATGAAGAAAAATAGAATAATACCATAATAAATAATATCTGAAAAATTCCGGATAATGAAAAGATTGCTTTACCGCCTAGTAGTACGCCAATAAAAATTGAAATGATTGGCCAAAATATGACGACTGAGAACATACCTGCCAAAAAGAAATAGGTAGTTCTTGCATCCAGGCCTTCATCGCTTTTTTCAGCCATATAACGGCCAAGAAGAGATTGGAGGCCAGAACCAACTAATACAGGGAAAAAGAATAATGACATCAGTAACAAACCAATAATTGCTTTAATTGATGTTGTAAAGTCAACCTTTTTTAATTCTTGATTAGGATTTATAGAATTAGAGTCTAAATCTGAAGAATGTAAGATTTCGGCGGCATCAATGGCACTAGGAATTAACTTTTGTAATTGTTTGTTTTCTTTGATTTCTTCTCTTATCAATCTCGTAGCGTGCACTTCATCACTAAGTGTTTGCAATGGTTTATTTTTCTGATTGGCTCTCAAATGTGCAATCAATTTCCATGCACGATATGTTTCCCAATCAGGGGCTCCTGGAGTTAATGGAGAAATTCTATCGAACATCTCATCTTTCAAATCATTTACTGCAGAAGAAGGAGGTTCGATCCACTCTCCTGCTGCTAGTTTTGAAGAGTCTTCATCACTAAAAACTAAATCAATTTTGATAGGTTTCGCATATTCAACATAACTATTCGTCCTAAACCAGTAATGCCTTTCCCAGTGAAGTCCAGTTGGTTGAATAACTGGAAGTGGTTGGTTTCTTTCTTTAGCTATTGCTGCTGCAACTAAAGCAGCTCTTGCAGCTCCTGTTCGCAATGCATGCAATTGAGAATCTTGGTGTGATTTACCTTCAGGCATAATTACTGCTCCATGGCCTCCTGCCAAACAATTTGCAATGGTTAACATACTCCTATCATTTATTTTTCTTGCAAAGTCTGCATTGGCAACTCCCGCTTGTACTTCTGCCTTTCTTAAGACGGGTTGAGCGCCGTTCCTTCTAGACCACCATCCAATTATAGGACCAGTTATCAAATCATGACGACCTAATGAAATAATTCTCTTTTTTTGGGTAATGATCATCAAACTAGGATCTACCAATCCATTGATATGAGTGGCTACTGAAATACGCCCTCCTGCGTTGGGGGGGATCTGATCTTTCTCGAATTTACGAAAAATAATTGAAGTTCCTACTTTGATCATTAATCTTAGTATATAGCCAAAAAAGAGATTTCCTGGATGTTTTCCAGTATGGTCATATGGAGACTTTTCTAATTTTTTAATATTGATTTTATGTGCTGCTGCGGACAATTCGGGCAATATTTCGGGGGCTCCGGTGGAATCAGTCACATGGTTGCGGCCTAGTTTTAGGTTGAGAATACATCGGTCATTGGAAGTGACCAATATTAGTTCAATTCGTCATATATTGCCTTAGAAAGTTCAGCAGCATCTTCATGATCTATCTTTCCGTATTCCCAAAGGAAGGAATGGGTTGAGTCTGGATATCGTGGAATTATGTGAATATGGACATGCGCGATTGACATTCCTGCCTCATGCCCATTGTTTTGAATTAGATTATACGAGGTGGCTCCTGTGGCCTTCAACACTGCACGGCAAACAATTGGAAGAGCCCTGCCAAGTGCTGCACCCGATTCTAAACTTAGTTGATCCATTGAGGGTGCGGGTTCTTTTGGTATGACTAATGTATGCCCTCTAGTTAGTGGTTGAATGTCGAGAAAAGCATAAACGTGCTCATTTTCAAAAACTTTGTGAGAAGGTAGCTTTCCGCTAATAATTAGAGAAAAAATAGTTTCTTCGGAATTACTCATTATAATATTCAACTCGTTTTGACTAATGATTCAGCGACACTGAACATTGCATCCGCTTGTATTGCATTCAGGAGTTCGGTGTTCATAACTCTCGAATCATCTGTTAAGCTAATTTGAGTTTCTTTTAATTCTTTGATGGAAGATAGTGCAGCATTATTGTTACCATTGATGTTTGTCACTATTGAAGATAATTTTTTCGAGATTTCGCCGACTGAAATCCCTTGTTGTGAGTAATATGCATTGATTTTATTGGAAATTTTAGAAATTTCTTTGCTGATTTTTTTACTTCCTGCAAATTGAATAGCTTTTACCCAGTCTCCTGCATGACTACCTGCTGCTTCACCGGTCACTAAATCTTCTAGCTGCAAATTTCCTGACAAATAACCATCTCCATGCATGCCAGTATTAGCTGATCTGCCTGCAGCATAAAGTCCAGTATACCACATAGAATTTGATTTGAATGTAATTCTTCCATCCGCATCAACAGGAGCGCCCCCCAAAGTAAATGCAACAGATTCCATCAAAGGAATTACGTCTGATTTAGGATCTAAGCCAGTCCTTTCTTCTATTCTTCGAATAGTCTGAGCATACCAAACTTTGGCTTCCGAATTTAGTGTTCTTAAATCTAAAACACAGCCTTCAGAAACGTCATCCCCTGGAGAAACGTCATCTCCTGATTCTGTTCTATATCTGCCCCCTACGCTAAGAATATCGATAGGAAGATGTAAATTTGTGCCCCGAACTGTAAGATGATGTGTAGGGGTATTGGACATTCCTTGGAGTTGGATGCCTGCTGATGCAGCTAACGCGGCACCTGTTCCTGAACCCTCAGAAAAATTACTCCAAAGACCCTGATAACCGTCTGTGGCTAATATTACTGCTTTGGCCTGAATACCAAAAATTTCACCTGTTTGTAAATTCAAAACTGTAATTCCCCGGATTTGTTTATTATCCATAACTAACGATACTGTTTGTAAATCAGTTCTTCTAACAATTCCCCTTTTCATTACTTGCTCCTCTAGAATCCTCGTTACCTCTCGTGAGGTTGAATCTCCGCAACCAACCAATCTAGGTCTACTGTGCCCTGATCCAGAAGATGCAAAAGGTAGACCTCCTTCTCGTCTTTGAAGTACTAATCCCCAATTTTCTAATTCGGCTAAAATATCGACTGCTTGCCCACATATTCTTGCTGTTACTAATTTATCAGAAGAATCTCCTCCTGATAAAATCGTATCATCACGATGTGTTGTAGAATCTACTTCATCAAAGGAAATTGCAATGCCACTAACTGGGGCTAAGCCTGTGCTAGAACCAACACTGCCACTGTCTATGATGATTGGTTTTGTCCCCACATCAGAAGATGCGATTGCTGCACGAAGGGCTGCGGGACCGCTCCCAATAATTACAACATCCCAAGATTCCATGTTCTCTCGGACTCATCGAGAAGATTCCTTCTCAAGAAGATGACGCACGAAGAGGTGAAAGAAATTAATTATTCTGAGACTGAAAGTGCCAGCCTTCTGACTTCTTCGGCAGCGTCTGCCATCCTAACTCCTGCACTTTCTGGATGTAGGCTGGATGTCAGAGTTGTTTGAACAATTGTAGATGATAATGTGTTGCCATCTTCTCCATTTATTGTAACCTGAACAGGATGTGAACCCGAAACTGTACTTGGCCAAGCCAAACCTATCCAAAGTACCAAAGCAGAATCCAATAAACCATCTAAAGTAACTATTTCTTTTGTTTTAGTTCTTTTACAAGGTACTCTTAGAGTTTGAACTTCTGGCTCACCATGTGCAATGACTATTTCAACTTCAATTGTCATATCTTTATCTGCTCCATTATGTACCATAACAAAAAGATCTGATTGGCCATCAGAGGATCGAGGTGGTAAATCTAGATCTGTTCGCCAGTTATTCTCACTTAATTTCAATTCGCCATTTTTTGAAGCATCATGCAGTCTATCAATAAGACGAAATAAACCCGGTTGCCATGCACGAGTATGTGCTAAAAGACTTTGAATACTGACAATATTCATTTTCAATGATGTGTCAGTTAATTTATCGATTACTGATAATTTGTATACACTTTTTATTTCACTCATCATTTCTTCAGATGTTATTAAATCTCTAGAATGTAAATGTAATGACGATAACATATGTTCTAGAGCTTCGTCTGCCGCATAACCCTCTCTGACATTTGAGGATATTGAGTCAACCCAGTCATCCCAGCTACCCGCTGTTTCTGGATCTAAATGCGCGACCAATACATCGGTAAGAACTCTATTTAGAATACTTTCATGTAGAGTTGGAGCATGTAGTGAAAGAAGAGGAAACTTATTGGAACGCATAGGTATTGAGCCTTCTAAATAAAAAGTATTGAACGAAGCTATAAGGCCGAGGATAACGGAAAAACCAACTAATAAATTACCTAAGACATATCCGGTCTCAATTTCCCAGACTGCGAATAAGGATATTGCAGATACGAGGGCGCAAAAAAGTCTCATTCTTTCCCTTAAGACTCTTTCATGGAGTGTGTTTAGAATTCTTTCAACTCCCGGATATGATGCCTTTGACTTAAGACCCTCGACCCTTAATTGGAGACGGTGTCTGGCTGACATTTTGGCAAAAACTGAAGAAAAATGAGGAGGGAGGAATAAAATGAATGACGTTGCGGAAATAAGAATTGCCGCCTCAACAGATGAGTATTCCCAATTTGTCAAAATGACGCCTGCTGATGTTGGCGCCGCTATTGAAAACCAAAATCGGATTGATGCCATGTATCTAATAGTAGAAATCCAAGTCCAGAACTTTCTTTGGGAGTCAATTCTGGCAATTCTTTTTGAGAATGCCATGGATCTATTATTAGAGCCCATGGACTCCTCTGCGTAGGGTGTTGGCAATGCCGCACTAGTGTCCTTCACGCCTCTTCGAGGTGTTCAATATCCTTTGATGGCATCGGAAGATACAGGAAGAAAAACGCTTTTTTACTGACCCTTACATTTCTTGAAGCATATGCTCTCGCACACACGGGCGATTAGTGTAGTCTGGATATCACCTTGGCCTCCTAAGCCGAGAACCCGGGTTCAAATCCTGGATCGCCCGCCATTAAGAAAAGGCAAGCCCGTGTCTTCTTCCGGCTTTAGCAACTTGATGCAAAAAATGTTCTATTGGAATTCTAGCATGCATTGAATTTCTAAGATTTGTATCGCAATCGGCTAATGCATCCAGTATTTCACAACGAAGATCGTCAGTAATAGAAAGTCTCCGCCCTATTGCAACCTCGTGAATCTGTGAAATTACATCTTCTGAATCTAATCCGTGTTCATTCATTAATTTGTCAACTTCTGCAATCGCTCCTGTGAGTACTTTTTTGTTCTTGCCGTTTTGTTTTTCCCATTTCCAATCAACTACTTTACCCCTTAAAGCAAGTTCCAATAAGTGTCTTCCAGATTGTAGTGTCGTGGCTTGAATCAATTTATGCACTGCTGAGCGATCCGATGTTAATGCTCTCGAAGCGAGCATCTCTAATGTGAAAATTGATTTGCGAAGGTTGCCTTCACATACATAAGCAATATCGCCAATAACGCCCTCGTCTTGAGATATATTTTCTTTGGAACAAATTGACTTGAGTGTAGATACTAATTGTTCTTTAGAAGTAGAAGGGATTCTGATCATTTGGGTTCGTGAACGTAGGGCATCGATTATTCTACTCGGCGCCCTGGCAACTAAAATGAATCTTGAGGCGTTGCCAACCGTCTCCATCATTCTACGAAGGTATGCTTGTCTTATGTGCCCCAAATGATCGGCGTCTTCCAATATAATTAACCGGCTGATTGGTAACTGACCTTCTTTCAATTCAATCTCTTTTCCAGCAGGTGGGAGATCGCTAGAATCCGAAGAAGTGATGCCTCTATCAAATGCATCTAATGACATGCGTCCGGCCAATGTATCTGAAGAATCCTTGCCGCCCGGCCTTAAAAAATCCTCAAATTTTGCCATCGCTCCACTTGACCGAGCTAAATCTCGACATTGGAGAATATGTGTCGTAGATTTCCAACTAGAGCCAAGAATTTGTCTAGCAACTAATTTCCAACAAGCTGTTTTGCCTACACCTGCTGGGCCGGTGATTAAAAGATTTGGAGGGGTTTCTGATATACTAGCTGATGTTAATGTTTGACGTAAGTTCTCTGGTATTGCCAAATCCTCAAATCTTTGAGGAGAATGTACGCTAAGCCAACTCGCCACGAGTTAGCGTCAAAGAGGAGGGTCTTGAAGTGAACGATTCTTATTCTGCCTTCAATATCTTGTGTCGGCCACCTTTACGAGGCTTGACAAAAATTCGATATCCGCATGATCTGCAAGATTTACCAGTTGAACCGGCCTCGGACCAAGCTAAATGTCCACAACGAAGACATTTGTAACGAATCTCGAGAGGATCCATAGTGGATTCACAATGATTGCACTTTGGTAAGTCAGTTTCACTCCAAGGTCTTCTATCAGTACGGTTGCACTGACGACATTTGTGAAGAATTAATTTCTCAGCGTTCTTGGCCATTAAACCGGCCGACCAGCGCTCCCTTCTTCAATCTGTGGTTGAATTATTGAGCCCTACGGGCTCTGAAACAAACGTCAACAAAGTTCTCAAAAATCTTGGCACCATACTCGGAGTCATTCACTTCTGGATGAAATTGAAGGCCGAATCTGTTCCTTTCTTCGTTCTCCATGGCTTGTATTGCGCAATTTTCACTTACCGCAGTTATTTTGAATCCTTTGGGAGCCAATATGACTTCATCGTTGTGGCTTTCCCATACTCCTTGTTGATTAGGGGTGCCTGCAAATAATTCACCTCCGCCATCAATTAATTCAATGGTCGCAGCCCCAAATTCTGGTTTAGGGGCTTCTTGGGATTTGCCTCCATAAAAACCTGCCATAAATTGGTGTCCAGCACATATTCCGAGTATCGGGACGTTTAATGTCAAATATTCTGCGCAATTACCCAATTCTCCAGTCAATCCCACTCTTGCAGCACCACCTGAAAGAATCAAACCATCAACTCTTCTCATCTCAGAAAGTGGTGTTTTATTGGATAATATTTGAGTATCTACACCCAAATATCTCAACATTCGCCACTCCCTATGTGTCCATTGACCGCCATTATCAATGACATCGATTATGAGTTTCTCATCGGACATAGTTCAATCGAGTTGTGAGAGGGTCATGAATTATCCCCCGAAATGACTTCAAAATTGAAACCCTCGTTTGAGTGCGATTGAAATACACGACCTTTGTCGTGATGCTACTGCCCCGATGGTGTAGTGGCCTATCATGCAGCCCTGTCGAGGCTGCGACCCGGGTTCAAATCCCGGTCGGGGCGCCACTTAAACAACTAATTTAGTGCATTAACAAAGAAATGTGCTAAATTTGATTGGTATTCTTCAGAATTACCCCATAATGCGTCTACATGGCCTCTTTGTTCGACATACCATGTTGTAACATTGGCTTCATTAGAAATCATTCTTTCTTCGAATGTTTCTGAATGTTCAATTGATACCCTGGGATCTTCTTTACCGTGTGTAAGGAATACTGGCCTGTCTCCCGCATTATCAGCTGCTTCTAACGGTGAACGTTCGGTAAGACTGACTCCCGCTAGCCACCCTCCGACTCTGACACCCGGTCCTGCAAAACTAGAAGGGAATCCCAAACGATCTAATTCATTCTTTATGACTAATGGGAAGTCGAGCACAGCACTATCTAACCACAATGCTCCAATTCCCGGTTCATCTGCAAATGCAATTGCCGCTCCGCCGCCAAGAGAAAAGGCAGTCATACCAACTTCTCCTGGAGAATATCCCTTTTCGGAAACTAACCAATCATAAGCTCCAAGAATATCTTTGTATTCTTTCTGTCCTATGCTCACATAATCACTTACAACGTCACTATCTCCATAATTTCTTAGATCAAAAGATAGACTATTGATTCCCGCCTCTGCAAGATATCCTTGCATCAACAGCATTTCTGGTTTGCATTTACCATTCTGAGGCATTCCGTGTGTTTGTATAACTACAGGAGCGTTTGGATCAACTTCTATATACCAACCGCGTAAAGTGATTCCAGATTCTCCCCTAGGTTCAAATGAGGCGTTTTCGTACTGATATTGATAATTCGATACGTCGAAATTTTTTCTTATATCGATACGTTCTGCTGAATCATTCCAAGGTTCAAAGCTTTCCCAATCATCAGCACTGGTCCAATTGTCTGGCGTGTTCGATTCCCACATCCCACAACCAGGGTTTGCGGCAATGCCTTGAGATGCTACAACAAATCCGATTCCGACATAAGCAATAGAAAAAATAAATGTTGAAGTCAAAAATAATGCGATTATTTTGTTACGTCTTTTTTCAATCTTCATTGAGAATTTCCAGCCGCTCATTGTTCTTCTGGAATAGACATATGCACATAATAATTAGGACTGAAACGACAG